>ENA-ORBV01001346-ORBV01001346.1-microbial-mat-metagenome-genome-assembly--contig:-NODE-1346-length-54872-cov-35.340341_pt1 | contig 54872 bp, 48 predicted proteins | sample MGYA00237777_ERZ505514 | MGnify/ENA primary metagenome ERZ505514 (study PRJEB26160, sample SAMN06269048) | microbial mat metagenome | isolation source: Oligotrophic lake microbial mat | place... | reverse complement strand
AGAGACAGGGTGGATTCGCCGGCGGGGCCGGTCCAGGGGCCTAAGGCTTTCCAGGCGTCGCGGTCGCCGGTGTCCCTGCGTTGCAGAATGGGTGCCGCGCACGCCGATCGCCAGAACGCAATCGCACTGGGATGACGCTTTGCCGACGACAGTTGAATGTTGATCGGCCGGCGGGTTTTCTGCAGGCGCTCCTGAAGCTGCACCACATACTCGGGCATTGCCAGCCACTCGGCGGGCAAACTGCGGCCGAGACGCTTCAATTCCAGCTCGGTCGATTCCAGAAGATATTTCAACGGCACTGATCGCCGGGCAATTTGTGACAGGGAACGTACGCCGAAGCTGCAGATGAATCGCACGATGACGCCGTGCAGCATTTTCATCAGCCCGTCTCGCGCTTCGGACAACTGAAGCGCCGTGAAATATGACGGTTCGGCGGAATCGGGATAGACGAAGGTGTGCTCGACCAGCGATTGCTCGACGCAGGCCGCCGGGTCGTACGCCCAGGTTTTGATTGGGTCGAACGACGCAAACTCGAGCGCTTCGCCGGGCTGGAGATCGATCAACTCTGCAGCCTCAGGCTGCTCGAGCGGCGAGCGGTTAGCGGGCACTTCGATCTCGACTTTTTTCGCGACGGGAACCGTCGCCATGAACAACACACCCGGCGGTTGCGGGGCGTTGGTGGTTTGCACGGTGCTGTCGGTGGTTCGTCCTCGCCGCGGAAAGACGCCCAGAATAACGAATTCGATCGGTTTGCCGCGCGCTTCGCACAACCGCATCACGCCGTTGCTGAAAAATCCGCGGTCGGGCAGTTGGGCGGCGCGCAGCATGTCGTAAATCAGCTTGGTGCTGACGGCGGCGACGGCGGCGAGATGATTGATGTTTTTTGTAGTTGGATCGAAACCGTCAAACAGCAACAGCGAATCGATTCTCACCCTTTGGTTTGTTTTCATCGTGGGCCTCGAGAGGTGTAGCTTTCCAAACTTTCTCATCCGCGCCGCCGTTGGTCGGCGGTATCCTTCCCATTCCGAGCGAGGTTGCTGCTTCGCCGGGGCCGGGCAAACTTTGATGTGAGCAGAAGCAGGATCGAGGCGTTCGTTGAGCCGGCCGCGCGCGCCACCGCTCGATCGACAGTGAGTGCCGTCGGTTCGAGGCGAACGCAAAGAAATAACGGGAGGCAAACAAGTGCAAGCCCTCCGTGGCTGCGTGAACTAAGTCGATCCGTGAAACCCTGAAAGAAACGAGTCGAGGAAGCCTATACAGTTTGCTGGCGTAGTCCAAGAGAAATCTGAACAGTTTTAAACCGTAAATCAGAAAAATTCCGCGCCGGGGCGCGAACGCTTCCGGTGCGCGCCGCGGCTTGCAAGATTGCTGATGCAAGAATCAGCGGGGCGGGGCTTCTTTCCCCGCGTGCCGACTGAATAAGTCGGTGCGCGGTTTTTATGGCGACGACGAAAAATATTACATCAACGGTCATCGCCGGCATGCGGCGAGGGTTCAACTGCCTGCTGAGCGGCGCGCCCGGCGTGGGCAAGACGCAAATCGTGCGCGACGCGGTGAACGAACTAGGCTTGCGCATGAAATATTTCAGCGCGCCCACGCTCGACCCGTGGGCCGACTTCGTGGGAATCCCAATCCCGGTCACCGTTGAAACCGATGTCGGCCCGCGGCAGCAGTTGGAGTTCGTCCGCCCGCCGGATATCGAAACGGCGCAGGTGCTTTTCTTCGACGAGCTCAATCGCAGCCACCCGAAAGTGCAGAACGCCGTGATGGAACTGGTGCAGTTTCGCAGCATTAACGGCACACGAATGCGCAACCTGGAGTGCATCGTGGCCGCCATCAACCCCATTGATGGTGGAGGGCATGTCGGCGAGCTCGATCAGGCGATGATCGATCGATTCGATATTCACCTCGACGTGCGCGCCGACCCCGACGCAGATTACTACACCAACCGCATCGGCATCGCCGCCGCGACGTCGGCGGCGCTGGTCGAGTGGTGGCAGCACGATTTGACGGCCGAGTTACGGCAAGTCATTTCGCCGCGGCGACTTGAAAAACTTGGACTGCTGCACTCGGCTGGCATTTCGCTTGAGGCGGGCATTCCCATCCATGTGAAAGTGCCACTTTCGTCGTTGCTGAAGCGTTTGAAAGGGGCCAGCCCGTTGCCCTTTGCGCTCACGCGGGAATCGATGGTTCAAAGACAGGAGGAACTGATCCATGCTGCCAAGAATTCGCTTGATGTCGCGATCGCCGTCGCCGAACGGTTGTGGGCTTGGCCGACGGTCGCGAAGCAGGTCGTGCCCCTGTTGCTCGTGCTGCCGGACGACGTGCAAGCGTCGCTGGTTGAGAACGCGGAGATCCGAACCGCGTTGAAAGAGTTCGCCCTCATCGGCGAACCCGCGTCGCTTCGGAGCGACGTGCTTCGTCTGTTTTCAAGAATGGCGTGACGAATGTTGAGCAAAACTTTCAATTACCGCCCGCTGCGCGGGGACGTCGATCGGATTGATCTGCTTTATTTCGCCGTCGATTCGTGCGATGTCGGTCTGGGGCTGGCCAAGCAGGTTTATTACCTGGGCCGGCCGGCGTTTACATCGCGCGCCGGCGTGTGCCCGACGTCGTGTGTCATCACGCGGCCGGGCCGGCACGTTATTTTCCAGTTTAACCGCCGGTTTTTTGATGAACTCGGGCCCGAAGAAATCGCATTCGTTACACTGCACGAAGCCCTGCACGTGGCTTTCCGCCATGCCGAACGGCGCGGGCGGCGCGATGCGCGGTTCTGGAACATCGCCTGCGATATCGTGATTAACGAGTTACTTCTGGCGCAGCCACAGTTTGCGCGCGTGGAGAGCGAGAGTTTCAAGCGATTGATCGAAGGCGCGGCGACGTTCGCGCGGTTTCGTGAGGTTCTGCTTCATGCCGGCCCGACGATTAAGTTTTCCGCCGAGGCGATTTATGATCGCATGACCCGGGATGCGGGCCTGCGTCGATGGATCCGCAAACTCATGGCCGGGCATCGGCCGTTTCACGTTGATTTTGGCATGGATGACTCCAACCCTCTCACCGGCCGGCAGGCTTGGGAACGTGAGCAACTGGCGCGCCGGCTCGATCGTATCCTCGACGGCCAGCAACTCGGCGGATGGACGCGCCATGAGTCGGGTGAGCTTCGAGAAGTGCAAAGTGCCATCGCGCCGAAAGTGTCGTGGGATGCGCTGCTGCGCAATCGCGTCAGCTCGCTGCTGCAGGAGCACACCGATGAATCGTGGCAGCCGTCGCGGCGGATGGCGGCGCTCTATCCAACGGTGATCCTCCCCAGCGAGCGCGTGTGCGATCACCGCGGCAGGGTATCGGTGCTGATGGCGATTGACACCAGCGGAAGTATCTCACCAAAGCAACTCGATCGACTCGTCGCCGTCACGCGCACCCTTCTGCGCGAAAGGGTTGAACTATCGGCGATCAGCTTTGATGTATCCGCGTATCCGTTCAACCTCGACGACGCTACGCGCGCCCCCCTCGGCGGCGGGGGGACGAGCTTCAAGTGCATTGAAGAATACGCCGCCGGCCTGACGAGATACCCCGACTTGATCGCCGTTTTAACCGATGGCGTCGGCGAAGCGCCCAAACCGCTTCACCCCAACCGCTGGTTGTGGATGCTGACCCCAGACTCCTCGGACTTTTACATTTATGGCATCGGAACGACCACGCGCTTGTCTTCATGAATGGATTGCAAGCTGATTGAGTGCTGGTGGGGCAGACATTCTTGTCTGCCACGGCATTCCATGCCGTGCGACCTACCGGATCGCGTGGAACGCTAGGCAGACAAGAATGTCTGACCCACCAGCAGGCAAGCTGTTTGCCCCACTGATCTACAAGCGTCAATATTGGTCAGCCTTCTCGCTCACTTCGCCGCGTTGAAGCGTTCTTCGGCGGCGGTCCAGTTCACCGCGTTCCAGTAGGCGGCGATATATTCCGGCCGACGGTTTTGGTATTTGAGGTAGTAGGCGTGTTCCCACACGTCCAGGCCGATGACGGGAGTTTTGCCTTCCATGATCGGGCTGTCCTGGTTTGCCGTGGAATACACTTCAACTTTTCCACCGCTCTTGGCCAGCCACGCCCACCCGCTGCCGAAACGCGTGGTGGCGGCGGTGGTGAAGGCTTCTTTGAATTTGTCGAACGACGTAAAGGTGCTGTCGATGGCCTTGGCTAGGTTGCCCGCGGGCACGCCGCCGAACTTGCCGCCATTCACCGGGCCGATGGTGAGCCAGAACAGGTTGTGGTTCACAATCCCGCCGCCGTTGTTGCGAACGGCGATCTTGATCGCATCCGGCACGGCAGCCAGGTTATTGGCGATCACTTCCTCAACACTTTTACTGGCCAACTGCGGCGCCTGTTCCATTGCCTTGTTGTAGTTGGTGACATACGCATTGTGATGCTTGCCGTAATGAATTTCCATCGTCATCTTGTCGATGTGCGGCTCGAGCGCGTCGGGGGCATACGGAAGCTTCATGAGTTCGATTGACATAGCTTGGCTCCTTTTGATTCGTTTACTTGAGCGTAGGGCGACAAAGAGCGGGCGTCAAACGATTCTGTAAAGACTGCCCGCGAATCGGCACTAATGAACACGAATCCAAATCTCCCCTTCCCGGAGTACCAAGAGGGGGAGTCGCAGAGCAGATGAAACGTGGGATCGGCCAATCGTTGATTCGTGTTCATTCGTGTCGATTCGTGGGCAGTCTTAAGTCCGGTTGTTTTGCTCTGAAGCGGCATGGATTTTATTTTCGATGCGCTGTTCGAGTTTTTTCTCAATCGTCTCACTCACGCTTCGGCCCGTACGCCGCTTCCAGATGACCCAGATGAGCACGACGCACACCAACACGACGGCGCCAGCAATAAACCAGTGCTTGAATTCGCGAATGCTTTCATCGTTGAGCGTTTTGCCGAGCCAGTGCCCCAGCAGCATGAAAAGCCCGCCGGAGAACAGGGCGGCGATGCCGTCGGCGATGATGAATTTGATGAAGTTGTAGCGAATGGTTCCCGCGGTGATGACCATTGCGCCGCGGATGCCGGCGAACAGCCGGCCGACGGCGACGACCATCACGCCGTATCGTTCGAACAGCTTCTCCACATGCTGAATGCGTTCGGCGTTCACGTGTTTACCGATGAACGGGAGGCGCGTGATGTTCATGCCGTATTTGTGGCCGAGCATGTAAAGCATGATGTCGCCGCCGATGATGCCGCACCAGCAGGCGGCGCCGACGATGATCCAACTGCGCGTATCATGGACAAGAAACGCGCCCGCGACGATGAGCGGCACATCTTCGGGAAGTGGGAGACCGAGGCCGCAGGCAAACAGCAACCCGAAGATAACTGCCACGCCGCCCCAGAAGCCGTTGTTCTGAACCCAGTCGCGGACGGTGTCGATGCTGAAGGCGAGGAGGGGAAGCATAAGATCTCAAATCAAGAACATCAGTTTGAAGCAACAAATCTCAAGCAACAAAGCACAAACAAATTCAAATGAAGGCAAAAGCAGGCAAATTCTTGAAACGCCATCTCCCGTTTGTGCTTTGGAATTTGGTCATTGGACATTTCTGTACTCAGATATAGTACATCCCGGTCGTCTGCCCCGCGGCGCGGGGAATCTGGTCGAGCAGTTTTTCTAAGGTCAGATCGCCCAGCGCCTTGCCGATCACCTGATCGAGCTTGCCAACGATGATAGATACGCCGAACTCGCCCGGCGACCGCGCTTCGGCTTTGCCGTTGCCGGAATCGGATTCGTCGCCGTGCTGCAGCAGATCGAGCACCTCGGTGACTTTGATATGGGCCGGCGCACGCGCCAGCCGATACCCGCCGCCCACGCCGGCGCGGCTTTTCAGCAGTCCGGCTCGTCGAAGCGTCATCAAAACCAGTTCCACATACTTGCCGGGCAGATTTTCGGCACGTGCCAAATCACGCGATTGCACGAATCGGTCGTCGCCTAACCGACCAAGGTGCACCAACGCACGCAGGCCGTATTCGCTTCGCTTGGACAACCGCAATGACGCCTCCTAAGCCTTGTCCGGTGCCGGAATGGCGCGACAGAACGGCGATCTTCTGCGCGACGCCCCGAGCGGTCAACTTTCCGGCGGCGAGTGGATGCTTACCATACTGAAGTCTTCCCACAGGCCCGAAAATGAAATTGCCCAGTATGATTCCCACATTCAGTTTTTCGAACGCAACGCACTGGAATCGTGTCAAGTGCTGCGCACGCGTCCTGATCGCCAAGCGGTTCGCGGCGTTGGGCGTCGTGGTGATGTCGATCCTATCGTTGCTCACGACTGCCGCCGTGGCGCAGCCGACGGACTTGGCCCAATCCCGCGCCGTTCTAAGCCAATCGGCGTTACGCGAAGGCGATAACGCAGTTCTTGCGATTGTCGTCGACATCAAGCCGGGATACCACGCCCAATCCGCCACTCCCACGGATGCGAACTACATCGCGTTCGAATGGGCGGTGGAGCCCAATGACAAGCTGTTGATCGGCAAACCGATTTATCCAAAAGGCCACGATCAGAATTACCCGGCGCTGGGCGACCTCAATGTGTACGACGGGAAGGTAGTCGTCTACGTGCCGCTGCAGGTGAAGCGCGGCGCTACCGGCGACGTGGCCATCAAGGGCACCCTGACGTATCAAATCTGCGACGACCAAAGTTGCTTCGCCCCGGAATCGCCGCCGGTTGAAGTGAAGACGTCCATCGTCGCCGCGATGGCATCGGTGCAGATGATCGAGCCGGATTTGTTCAAAGACTTTGACCCCTCGGTGTTCGCGACACTGGCCGACGGCACCGGTGCCACCCCCAAACCCGCAGCGGCGGCGAAGGCGAAATCGCAGTCGCTGTTTGGTCTTGAACTCGGCGAGAACGCGTATGCGCTGGCGTTTGTCGGCGCGTTTGTGGTCGGCATGATCTTCAACCTCGTGCCGTGCGTCTTGCCCGTGCTGCCGCTCAAGGCGATCGGGTTCTATGAAGTCGCCCAGCACAACCGCGCCAAGTGTCTTCTGTTTGGCGCGGTGTTTTCGCTGGGGATCATCGTCACATTCGCGGCGCTGGCGATTCCGGTGCTGGTGTTTCATGCGATTTCCTGGGGTGAACTGTTCGGCAACTTTTACTTCGCCGGCGCGATCACGCTCATTCTCATCGCGATGGCGGTCGGCATGTTCGGCGTGTTCGGCGTGAACATGCCGTACTGGGTTTACAACGTTACCCCGCGGCACGACACGCTCACGGGCAACTTTCTGTTCGGCATTCTTACGGCAATCCTTTCCACGCCCTGCACCTTTGGGTTGTTCTTCGCGCTGCTCACGTGGGCGGCGACGCAGAATCCGGTCATCGGCGTGCTGCTGTTGATGGTGGTTGGCGCGGGCATGGCGTTTCCGTATATGCTCCTCTCGGCGTTCCCCGAAGTCGCCCGCAACCTGCCGCGGGCGGGGCAATGGAGCGAAGTCGTCAAACAGATGATGGGCTTCCTGCTTCTGGCGACGGCGGCTTACTTCGGCAAGATGTTCCTTCCTGATTCGCTGCGCGGGCCCAACTTCTGGTGGGTGATTTTCGCCCTCGTCGCGGCGGCGGGGGTGTTTCTGGTCGTCCGCGCCGTGCAGATTTCCAAGCGAACGATATCCATCGTCATCGCCGTCGTCGTGGCGATGGTGCTGATCGCGCCGGCGCTGGCGATCACCATCAAGCTCACCAACCCGCCCATCGAGTGGACGTATTACTCGCAAGACGTCCTGGCCAAAGCCCGCGCGACCGGCAAGCCGGTTCTAGTGAAGTTCACCGCCGACTGGTGCGCCAACTGCCAGACCGTTGAGCTGATCGTGTATGGCAGCGAAGACACGGTGAAGTGGCTTCGATCCAACGGCGTGACGACGATCAAGGCTGATCTCACCAAGCAATCCGCCGTCGGCTGGCCGTTGCTGCGCCAGCTCAATTCCGTCGGCGCCATTCCCGTGACCGCCGTTTGGCGCGCGGGTGATGAGCAGCCGCAGATTCTCGCCGGCATCTACAGCAGCGACGATCTCAAAGCCGCCTTGACGAAATAGTAAGGCCCACGAATCGTTGTGCCCCGATTCGCCTTCATGTCCCGGTCGTTCGACTAAGATTTCTTCGACGCAAAATCCTTCATGAACCCCGCCAGTGCCAGCGCACCCTCCAGCGGCATGGCGTTGTAAATACTGGCGCGAATGCCTCCCACCGTGCGGTAGCCCTTCAGCGCCACCATGCCCTGTTTGGCGGCGTCTTTGATGAACGTCTCGGTCGCTTCTTCACTCGGCAGGCGGAAAGTGACGTTCATGTGGCTGCGTTGCTCTTTGTTGCTCACCGTGCCGGTATAAAAACCGTTGGATTCATCGATCGCGCCGTAGATCGCGCCGGCTTTTTGCGCGTTGATTTTCTCCATCGCCGCCAGACCGCCGTGGCGATCCAGCCAGCGGAAACTTTCCAGCAGGATGTAGATGCCGAACGTCGGCGGGGTGTTGATCATGCTCTTGTTCTCGGCCATGTCCTTAAAGCTCCATAGCTTGGCCGGCATCTTTTTCTGTTTGGCGTAAAGGTCTTTGCGAACAATCGTCAGCACCACGCCGGCGGGACCGAGGTTTTTCTGCGAGCCTGCGTACACTAGCGCACAATCGCCCACCGGGTGCGGGCGGCTCATGAATTCGCTGCTCGCGTCGACGATCAAATTCGGGTGCTTCGGCCAAGTCGGCAGGCGATGGCCATGTACGGTTTCGTTCGAGCAGACGTGAAAGTAGTCGGCATCGGGGCTGAGCTTCCATTCACCGGGCAACGGCGAATGATCGAAGTTGCTCGCCTCGCTGCTCGCGACGACATGGCCCTTCGCGCCCATTTCTTTGATCGCGCCGGCGGCTTTTTTGCTCCACTCGCCGCTCACCAGCAAGTCGGCCGAGTTGTGCAGGAATGCCATCGGAATCTGTGTGAAAAGCTGCGTGGCGCCGCCTTGAAGGAACAGCACATCATGCGTGTCGCCGAGGCCGAGCAATTTTTTGGACAGCGCGATGGCTTCATCAATCACGCCGTCAAACTCTTTGCCTCGGTGGCTGCACTCGGCGATGCCGAAGCCTTTGTGCTGAAAATCGAGCAAAGCCTCGGCGGATTTTTCGAGCACTTCGGTCGGCAACATCGCCGGGCCGGCGCTGAAATTGAAAACGCGGTTGGGCATGATTCACACCTCGTTGAAAGCAAACTGTTTGAAAGCAAAGTGGAGCGTCTTGTTCCGCGGCGCCGCAAGCGACGAGAAATCAGACTTTAAGAGGTCTGATATAAAGCAACCCGCCCGCCGCCGCAAACCGGGGTTTTACGGCTCGAGGGCATCGGGCTGCGGGACATCGAGAAGACTGCACGTTCGCCAACAAAAAAAGATGTTACGCACGCCAACGGGCGGCCCAAGTGGTTCGTTAAAGTGTTTTCCACAAAAGGCTTACACGGATATTCGCCCTTGGCCATGCTCCCAAAAACCGCGTCCAAACCACGTCCTTTTTGTGCCCCAACCGTGCCCCAACCGTGTCCCTTCCGTGCCCGATTGGTGTCCGTTCAATGCCCAGATCATGTCCCTTCGATGACCCTTTGAAGCCCTATTCGCCGCATGTAACGTCGCGAAAAGCGCAGGCAAATCCGGCCCCAGTCGGGCATTCGTGTCGGACATTCGCACCGGGCATCCACAACCGGCCTCCACAGCGGTCGAATGACAAGTTATCAAAGAACAGGCCAGACTATGTTACCAAACAATATACAAACTGTCAAGAAAAATCCGGCGGCAATTGCATGGCGGTCGCTCCGATCGCGCTTACCCCGGACGTCGCTGCGACGACAGCCTCACGCGGGAGTCGCAGCGTCGCGCCGAGTAACGGGATAGGGGAACGTTCTCGCATTGCCAGGCAGCGTTTGTTATCGTCTGCGCCCCAATCCAATGAAGGGAAGGGTTTCGGTATGGGAATGTCACCCAAGGTACGAGATCGGGTTGTCACCGGCCTCAAGCGACTGTTGCCTGTGCTGGATCAACAGAAAGCTCGGGACGTGTCGGAAGCGGACACCGTGACGCTGGTGAAAGACCTGCTTTCAGAAGTGTTCGGCTACGATAAGTACGCTGATCTGACAAGCGAACATTCCATCCGCGGTACGTACTGCGACCTTGCCGTGAAATTCAACGACAAGCTTCAGCAACTCATCGAGGTAAAGTCGATTGGCACCGAGCTGGACGACCGGCACGTGAAGCAGGCCGTCGATTACGCGTCGAACCAAGGCGTTGAGTGGGTGATCCTCACCAACGCAATAACCTGGCGGGTCTATCAGGTGATCTTTGCCAAGCCGATCGACAAGCGGCTGCTGGCGGAGATAGACATGTCGCAATTGAACCTTCGTGCCGAAGCTGATCTTGACCGGCTGTACCTGCTGACGAGGGAAGGATTCATTAAGGGCGCGCACGTCGAACTGAAAGATCGTCAGGACGCCACGAGCCGCTACGTGCTGGCCGCATTGTTGACGAGCAACGATAGTGTCGTGTCATGCATCCGTCGCGAGTTGCGTCGGATTGTGGATGTGCTGGTCGACGACGCCGAGATTGTAAAGGTGCTCAGGGACGAGGTAATCAAACGCGACACGCTCGAAGGGCTGGATGCCGAGGCGGCCACGAAGCGGGTGAACCGGTCGGAGACAAAGGCGTTGAGGGTGCAGAAGGAGCCTGTGCAGCCCACAACCGACGCCTCGACCGGTCGGGAAGCCGATCCGCCGAATAAGTAAGACAATCCCAAAGTGGATTGACCACCATTCACTTATAAGTTAAGATGCTTGAGGTCGAGGAGGTCATTCTCTGTAATCAGCCCCGCACAAGGGTCTGGTTTTCGCCTTCAGTGCAAAGAGCTGTCGGAAACTTCCGAAAGACCGGCGATCCAAATGGGCGTTTCTGGAAGAAATTGAAGCATATTTCCAGCGCAGGCTTCGATGTATACATTGGCCGAGATTCAATTGTGCGCCCGGAAGGCGATGGTATTTACCGGTTGGGAATAATGGGTAGTCTTTTTCGAATCGTGGGTTTTTTTGAGAACGATCGGTTTGACAATTTCATCGCCATTGAGGCTTTTTTAAAAAAGGGCCAGTCGCTAAACGCCGCCGATCGAGAAAGAATTAAGCTCGCGGCTTGGGTACGAAAATCCGGAGCCTGGAGGAAAAACGATGGACGCTATCCAAGACTTGCTGAATGATTTACATAATTTTGAAGCCACGGCGGAGGGTTATGCCGAGGAGTTAAGGCTGGATTTGTCGGGAATCATTGCGGCAGAATTGCGTGAACGGAACTGGTCGCAAGCTCGCTTGGCTAAAGAAGCAGGAATGAAGGCGTCCTACATTAATCGCCTCATTCATGGCGCTTCGAATTGCACGTTCGAAGTCGCGGCGCGTGTACTATTTACGCTTCAGATTCGCCCACAACTGGCGGAACGGCGCACGGAAGTCATCACCACGGTTGATTCACAGGAAGTATCACATGGCAAAGAAGAAGAGTGGTCCGGGTGGACCGGGCAAGTCAGTGTCGCACAATATCGACCGCGGAACGCTCACTTCCTCCGATCTACCCAAGCTGGATAACCCCAATCTGCCGACGCTGTGGTGCGATATCGCAGCGATCACCGCCCGACGAGAAGCGTCTGGCCACGATCTTGTGCTGTTGAGGTTCTACGCAATGCTTCCCGACGCACGATTAGAAGTGGCTCGCCTTCAAATGACTGCTTTGCAAGCCAAGCAGTTATCCACGAGCATTGCGAGTTTGCTGGATTTTCACATAGCATCGAGGGCTGCGGCGGAGGCGAATGTTCGGGTAAAAACGCGAGCAACCCCCTTAAAGAAATAGTCGATTGAGTGTGTTCCCTACTTTTGGGTGGCCGCACCCACCACCGCCGTCACCGGGAAATGGTCGCTGGGGAGCTTTCCACTGTAAAGACCGCGATCAATCGCGGCGCTTAGCGTTGCAAGATCTTCGCTGGCGAAGATGAAATCGATTCGGTTGCCTGCAATGGCGTCGGGCTTGAAGGCCTGAAATGTGGCTTCGTTTTTCTGGCGTAGCGGGTTTACTTTGCGATACACGTCGATCAGCGTCGTCGAGTTGACGCGCCGGGCGGCAAGCTCGGTGTACGGCGCGGAATCTTCGTCGCAGTTCAAATCGCCCAGGATCACGATCGAGCAGCCGTGGCCCAGCACTTCGGCTTGGCGGCGGAGGAGTTTGGCGGATTCAAGCCTCGCCTGCTCGCCCATGTGATCGAAGTGCGTGTTGATCACCAGCAGCGGGGCGGCGGATTCGCTGCGGCGGTCGCGCAGCTTCAGCCAGGTGGCCATTCTTGTGATGGCGGTATCCCAGCTTTTTGATCCGGGCACCTCGGGTGTTTCGCTCAGCCAGAAATGGCCGGAAGCGAGCAGATCGAACCGGTCGCGGCGGTAGAACGTGGCGGTCATTTCGCCTTGTTCTTTTCCATCGTCCCGCCCAACCCCCACGGCCGCGTAGTGCGGCAGCTTTTCTGCAATGAAATCGCGCTGCACGGCCAGCGTTTCCTGCGTGGCGAGGATGTCGGGGTTGAACGCCTCAATCGCCGCCAGCACGGCACCTTGGCGCAGATTCCAATGGTTCGGCCCGTCGGGCGCGGTGGCGTAGCGGACGTTGAAACTCATCACCCGCAGGTCGACCGGGGTTTTTGATTTGCTTTGCATGGCGGTCGTCGTGCAGCCGGCAAAAACCAACGCCGCCAAGAGGATGATTCGGTTCATCCCGGCATCGTAACGTGAATGCATCCCGACAGCGGTGACGAATAAGCGGCCGCAACAGAAGTGTCGGTCTCATTCGGACGGCGGCAAGATTAATTCCGCCGCTGCAAAATCGGGCAAGGCCGTTGCGGCGCCGGTTAGCATGCGGCCGAATCCAACCGAATTGTCGGCAAAGAAGGCTGGTTAAGCGCCGTCGCCACCGCGAAGGCACAAGCGACATTCCGCGCCGTAATGCACTATTCGTCGCTTGCGCCTTCGCCGCGCGAGGATGGGCGAAACCGTCGTCACAACACCTGTCAACAACAAAGTGCTTAATCGTCACTTCACCCCGTCACTTCAAACGGATTGATTTAGCCTTCGGCTGCGCCAATGGTTACGATACACAGTCGCCGACAGACGGCCGCGGCGTCAGGCCGTCTGTCGACACGTCTTGCCTGTCGATGTAAGTGAAACGAGGGTTCTATAGTTGACGCCAGTACCGGAGTCATCGCATGCCTTCCTACACCACGGCTGACATCAGGAATGTTCTTATTGCCGGCCACGGCGCGAGTGGCAAAACCACGCTGGTGGATGCGATGCTCTTCGCATCCGGCACGGTGAACCGAAAGGCCTCGCCCGCCGACGGAAGCAGTTTCAGCGATTTTGAGAAAGAAGAAAAAGACCACAAGCACAGCATTTATTCGGCGCTGCTGCACTGCGACCATCTGGGCAAGCGCATCAACATTCTGGATACGCCCGGCTCGCCCGATCTCATCGGCCAGGCCATCTCCTGCCTGCCGGCGGTGGAAACGGTGGCGGTCGTGGTGAACGCGGTGAGCGGCATTGAAGTCTTCACCCGGCGCATCATGGAAGCCGCCAAAGAGCGCAACCTCCCTCGGGCGATCATCATCAATAAGATTGATCTGCCTGACCTGAATCTGCCCGCGCTGATCGCGCGCATTCAGGATACGTTCGGGGCCGAATGTCTGCCGATCAACCTTCCCACCGGCAAAAGCAAGGCCGTGGTGGAATGCCTGCTCAGCGCAACCGGCGAAAGTGATTTTGATACGGTCAAGCGTTGCCACGCCGCCATTCTCGACCAGATCGTCGAGATGGATGAAAACCTGATGGAAAAATACCTCGGCGGGGAAGAGCCGGATTACGCTGCGTTGCACGCCCCGTTTGAAAAAGCGATGGATGAAGCCCACGTCGTCCCCATTTTGTTCACCGACGCCAAAAACGGCGTGGGCGTGGCCGAACTGCTCGATGCCATCGTCAAACACTTCCCCAGCCCGCTCGAAGGCAACATGCCCGCCTTTCTCACCGGCGAAGGGGACAACGAACGGCAGTACGACATTCACGAAGATCAGGATCACCCGCTGCTGGCTCATGTATTCAAAGTCACCGCCGACCCGTTCGTGGGCAAGCTGGCCATTTTCCGCATTCACCAGGGCAAAATCACCGGGCAATCACAGGTTTACATCGGTCACAGCAAGAAACCGATTAAGCTCGGTCACGTGTTTCACTTGCAGGGGAAAGATCATCGGGAAGCCACCCAAATTATCTCCGGCGACATCGGCGCGGTGGCGAAGATTGAAGATATTCATGTCAACGACGTGCTGCACGACGATCACGCACTGGACAGCGTGCATTGCAAGCCGCTGAAATATCCCACGCCCATGTACGGCCTGGCCATCAGCCCCAAAGCCCGCGGCGATGAGACCAAGATGAGCGTGCAATTGCACAAGCTGATCGAGGAAGATCCGACTTTCAAATGGCACAATGACGCGCAAACGCACGAAGTGGTGATCAACGGCATTGGCGAACTGCACCTGCGGCTGGTGCTCGAACGCCTGAGCAACCGCGGGCTGCATGTGGATACCAAGCCCCCCAAAATCGCCTATCGCGAAACCATTCTGCAGGTGGCCGAAGGGCATCACCGCCACAAAAAACAAACCGGCGGGGCCGGGCAGTTCGGCGAGGTGTTCCTGCGCGTCGAACCGATGGAACGGGGCAGCGGGTTTCAGTTCGTCGATGAAATCTTCGGCGGCGCCATTCCTGGCCAGTTCGTGCCCGCGATTGAAAAAGGCGTCCGTGAGCTGCTCGACCAGGGCGCCGTCGCCGGCTATCCGCTGCAAGACATTAAAGTGGTGGTGTACGACGGCAAACATCACCCGGTCGACAGCAAAGAAATCGCATTTAAAACCGCCGGCAAGCACGCATTTCGAGACGCGATCTTGAAAGCACGCCCGAGCATTCTCGAACCCATCGTCAACATGGAAGTCACCTGCCCGGAAGATAAACTCGGTGCCATCACCGGCGACCTCTCGGGCAAACGCGGCCGAATCATGGGCCAGGATTTTCTTGGAGGCGGCATGGCGACAGTAAAAGCCCAGGCCCCGCTGGCCGAAGTAATGACGTATCAAAACCAGCTCAAGAGCGTCACCGGCGGGCAAGGCAGCTTCAGCATGGAGCTAAGCCACTACGACCCGGTCCCGCCGCAGGTGCAGCAGCATCTGGTGGAGGCTTATAAGCCGCATGCGGAAGAGGAATAAGGTTTGCCGAATTTGTCCAAGTCGTTGATGATCGTTTAGCCCGGGAGCTTGCTCGCGGTTCCAGCGCATGAAAGGCGTTAAAAGGGTGGCGGCTCAACGGCCTGCCCCGGCAAGCTCGGCGTTTTCTGCGCATTTTTAACCCCGCGGCGATCCACATCGTCGCGGGGTTTCGCTTTCTAAGCAGTTATAAATGCGAGAGTTAGCGGCGCTACATTAAACTGGGCAATCCATAAGTCCTTGTTAGCGCTCAACAAAGATCAAAAATAGACAAGAATTCGCTTGCAATCGGTTCGGAGTCGTGGCATTCTTGCAATCGCTCTGGGAACCGGCGCTGCTCGCGTCGGTCGTTCCTGCGCTTGGTCGTGGTTGTCTAGGCCGCAGGAAGCTTTGAGGTTGTGTCTCCTGAATGGATCCCGTGCGCGGGCGTTCTCGCGCTGCCGGGCTGCACTTTGGGAGATGCCTTGGATTGGGAGAATTGTTATGTTGGTGGGTTCATTGAAGGTATTGGCGGCTTCGGCCGTCGCGGTCGCTGCATTGCTTGTGGGCGGCCAATCGGCGAAGGCTGAACTGGTTTACGGCATCACGTTCGATAACAATCTGTTCACCTTCGATTCCGCAACCCCGAATAACGTCCTCACGGGCGTCTACGTCGGCGGCTTGCAATCAAACGAGTTTATTCAGGCGATCGATTTCCGCCCGGCAACGGGCCAGCTTTTCGCGCTGGGCAGTTCGAATCGTGTTTACACGCTCGACACCGCCACGGGCGCGGCCACCGGTGTCGGCGGGCCGTTCACCCCGGCGCTTAACGGCCTGGCGTACGGGATGGATTTCAACCCGACCGTCGATCGCATTCGCGTTCACAGCAACGCGAACCAGAATCTGCGGCTGAACCCGATTACTGGCGCAGTCGCATTTACTGACCCCAACCTGTTTTACGCCGCCGCCGATTCGGGCGCGGGGCTTGATCCGAACGTCGTCGCCTCCGCCTACACCAACAACGTCGCCGGCGCAACGAGCACCACGCTTTTCTCCATTGACTCGGTTCGCGACACGCTCAACCGCCATCAGGGTGCCCCGGGCTTCGCTGAAATGGTCACCGTCGGGCCGTTGGCTGTTAACTTTGGTGATTACAGCGGGTTCGATATTTCCGGCATCACCGGCACGGCCTTCGTTCACTGGAACAACGCAAGCGCGCTGTTCGGCACGATCAACTTGACGACCGGGGCCGTGACCACCACCGGCACGATCGGCGGCGGGTTGTTCGTCCGCGATATCACCGTGGTTGTTCCCGAACCGGCTTCGCTTAGCCTCGTGGGCTTGGCGGTCGGCGGGCTGATCAGCCGCCGTCGCAAGTAATTCTTGCGATCGCGTTAAATTTGCATCCTGACTCAACAGGGGCGGCCCGCCAAGAAGGGCCGCTCCTGTTCACTTTTCCCCCGCTCGTTGTCCTCTGTTCTACTTGGGCCGCACTATCGAGCGCAAGTTTCGTTCGCTTGTAGCGGTGGCCGTCGTCGGCCACTCTTGCTGGCACTGAACGCCCCGGGACGGGCGTCGCTACAGAAGAGTGGAAGCGATATTGTTTGATCGCGTCGACGCTTGCGCAAGCCGGCGTACCGGCTCTCATGGGTTGAAAACCCATGTCACTAAATTTCCATCAACACGTCATCGTTATCCGCGCCCACAATGTCGAGCCCGGCGCCGCCGTTGAGGGTATCGATCTGGCTGTCGCGGGCTTCGAAAGTGTCGATGCCCGGCCCGCCGTTGAGCTTGTCGCGGCCGGCCGATCCTGCGAGCGTGTCGTTGCCATCCCCGCCGTCAAGGGTATCGCGTCCACCACCGCCGCTGAGGCTGTCATTCCCGCCGCCGCCGATGTAAACGCGCTTGAAATTGATCGAACCAAAGACCCAATCCAGGGCCATTGAAACGCCGTTGAGCCCCACCAATGTTCGCCTGTTTTAGTCTTCTACATAGACTGCAATGTTGTCATCGCCGTCAGTGGAATCAACCAAAAGCGTACCGCTGCTTGTGATTCGCGCAAACGCCGGACTCGACAGCAGCCGGCGATTTTCAAGCGTTTCTACTACGGCACGTTTCAGGGCAGAAGCGCGTTTCATATTTGACCCTACGCTGTTTGAAAAAAGCGATCCGAACCAATGCATGACAGCACTCTGATCGTCGCTTTCTTTAAACGCGTTGCTTGGCGGTCGCGCGGTCGCTTGACTACACCACCTGATCCCACACGAACCGCAGCAAGATCACCGCCGCGAGTGTCGCGCCGGCGCTGGCCAGCGGAAGCGCCCATTCGGGCGGGCGCGGGTGTTCCCCTTGCAGCTCGATGCGAAACGTCTGCCCCTCGGCGGACCAGCCTTCCATGTTCACGTTGTCGAGTTGTGTATCGCCGAAGGCGTCGTCGTCCCATACTTCTACTTTCTTGATTTCCAACAGCGAGAAGGGCGACTCCAGGTTCCATGTCACGCCGTTGCCGATGGGTTGATCGGTAAAGGTGCGCGTGTTTACCTCGCGGCCGGGGACGAAAATTTTGAGATATAAATCGGGCGTGCTGGGTTTCACGGTGTCGTACGCCTCGCGCACCTGCCCGACAGGCCCGGGTTTGGTGGTGAGCTTGACGGCGGTGACGGTTCCCCCGGGCGGGACGTCGGAGTATTTCCACCAGCCGATGCCGGTTGCGGCGAGCGCGGGGATGAGAAGCAAGAGCCGCCAGATATAGGATGCGGCGCGATGACGCGGATGAGCAGAGGTAGTCACTGGCCTATTTGTATCCGTTCTCGGGTTCAGACCGAAACCATGATCTTCAAATCCGAATGACGAAACCAGAAATCTGAATTCGCCATCGGGTGAGTCCGGTGGGGCAGACATTCCTGTCTGCCATCGCTTTTCAAGCGCTTCCAAAGCTCGAACGGCATGGAATGCCGTGACAGACACGAATGTCTGCCCCACCGCGAATGGGATGCACCATCCGAGTTGCCGCCGACACATTACTTTTCCGACAGTTTACCGGGAAGAACCCTCACTTTGGGGCTCTTTCGGCGTACCGGGAGAAGGAAACGATACACACATTCCCGCGACGATCGAAAGGAACACGGCGACGCAGAACCACGTTACCCCGGCGCGGGGGTGAACCTCGGCGATGTTGCGGAACTTGATCAGCACGATCAACACCGCGACGACGAGCACATCGAGGATCGAGTATTTGCCGGTCAGGTCGGCGGCTTTGTGAAGGATTTTTCTCGTTCGTATCGACACGTTCGCGAGTTTGCTCGTGGCGATCAGCAGCGTAACGAGCTTGGCGATCGGGAAGATCACGCTGAAGATCAGCAGAACGCCGGCCAGGACATAGTGCGAATCCTGGAACAACTGTCTGATCCCTCCGATCAATGAAAATTCGCGGCGGCGGCCGAGGGTGGTCATGTCCATGAAAGGCATGGTGAGCGCGATGGCGAGCGTCACCAGGGCGAGGGTCGCGATGATGGCGGCGATGCGGTTGTCTTTCAACCTCGAAAACAACCCGCGCGGCGATGCGCCGCAATGCGGGCACGCCGGGAGAATTGATCCCGCGCGCAGCTCGTATGCTCGCGTGCATCGGCGGCAGATGATGGAGGATGTATCGTTCATGCATTGTTCCCCCTCCCTGAGTACAAGGAGGGGGAGATTGGCGTCGCAGCGTTATCCATCGTTGTAGTTCAATCGAATCTACATTCTCTTTGCAGCGCTTCGGCGAGCCGTAACAAATATTCCTTCGCGGGCATCTCGACGCAACCGAAGCGCGCCAGGTGCGACGTGACGGCTTGGGTATCGAGCAGTGCAAACTTCCGCTCGCGCAGCCGTTCGATCAGGGCTACCAGCGCGACCTTCGAGGCATCGCGCTGCGTGTGAAACATGCTTTCGCCGAAGAAGGCGCCGCCGAGGCTCACGCCGTAGAGTCCGCCGGCGAGCTGGTTGTTGCGCCACGCTTCCACACTGTGGGCGTGACCCATTTCGTGCAGCCGGCAATAGGCTTCCAGCAGGTCGTTGCTGATCCAGCTTCCGTTGGCGTAGTCGCGTTTGGCGGTCATGCAGGCGGTCATGCAGGCGCGAAAGTTGTGGTTGATGCGAATCTCGAACCGCTTTTGTTTGACGAGTTGCCGCAGCGTGTGCGGGGCGTGAAATTGATCCAGCGGGAGGGTGCCGCGTGGGTCGGCGCTGTACCAGCGGGTGACGCCGTCGGGGTCGGTCATGGGGAAGGCGCCCTGGGCGTAGGCGTTGAGCAGGGTGGTGGGATCGAGCGATTCGACGCGCATAGCGGTGAAGCATTCTTGCAGGGCGTCGGTCGGATTGCGAGATCGATTTCAACGTTCTACTTCCGACGTTCAACGCCCACCGTTCAAGAACTGTGTCACACGATTGGACGTCGAGCGTTGAGCATCGCATTCACATTCCGCACATCGCCCCCATTTCCTCAAGTCGCTTTCGTTGCGGGTCCGATAACTATCCAATCATCGTCGGTTTGTAACGCCTTTACCTTCGTGCCGTCTTGTTTCTCTACAACCGGACGAGCGGCATGGAAGCAGGAGAGGAAGCTTGAGCACCCACGCGGTAACCCCTGATCGGCTTGTGAGAGGCCGCGCCCGCTGCTACCATTCTAAGTTTCAACCCGACGCATTCGTCGGTGAGGACTTAATGAAACTGGTTGTGACGATTCCCGCCCTGAACGAAGAAAAAACCATCGCTCAGGTGATCAGCGGGATTCCCAAAAACATCCCCGGGATTGACGAGGTGGAGGTGATCGTCGTCAACGACGGTTCCACCGACCGGACCGCCGAAATTGCCGAGCGCGCTGGCGCGATTGTTATCAGCGTAAGTGGCCGTCCCGGCTTGGGTTACATCTTTCGAACGGGGCTTGAACGGGCGATGCGGCGCGGGGCCGATATCATGGTCAACATCGACGGCGACGGGCAGTTTAACTCTGCCGACATCGCCAAGCTGGTCGAACCGCTGCTGATGGATGAAGCCGATTTTGTAACGTGCTCCCGATTTGCCGATCCGGCCCTTCGTCCGGTTATGCCGACCGTGAAATACTACGGCAACAAGGCGGTCACCAGGATTATCAACTGGGTGTGCGGCGGGACCGATTTTACCGACGTTTCCTGCGGATTCCGCGCCTTCAACCGCGAAGCCGCCTACCGCCTGACGCTGTTCGGGCGTTTTACGTACACGCAAGAGTGCTTTATCGATCTATTCAGCAAGGGTTTACGCATCGCCGAAGTGCCCCTGAAAGTTCGCGGCGTGCGCGAGCATGGCAAGAGCCGCATTGCCAGTAACCTTTGGAAATATGCCACCAACAGCCTGCCGATCATTTTACGAGCCATGCGCGACATTCAGCCGCTGAAGTTTTTCGGCGGGATTGCCATGATCCTTGTCGTGCCCGGGCTGATTGCCGGCGGGCTTGTCGCCGGGCGATACTTTTACACCGCCATTGCCGATGGCAACGCGAAAACCTCGCCGTTTACCAGCCTTATTTCGGTCAGTGGCGCGCTTCTGGTTTTGGCGTTCCTCATGGGTGCCGTGGCCCTGCTCGCCGACATGATGGGCCGGCACCGGCGCATCACCGAAGAACTGCTATATCTGGCGCGACGCAAAATATATTCCAGCCGCCGCACGGTGCGGGCCAGCCTCCCCCCGACCGCCGAAGAGCCGCACGCGCAGATTCCGACGATGCACGATACGTGGTCGCTGCCGGTGATGAAGGTGGTGCATGATGTCGATAGCAAAGACGACTCGGGCGCGCCAGTGGGTGCACAGGAATCCGCGCGCGAAGCGATCTGAGGCGGAAGTCTGCCCACGAATTCACACGAAGTGAACACGAATAAGACCCGGGACACTCGGTTCTGAAATCATTGGTGTTCAATTCGTGTTCATTGGTGGGCGGTTCTTCATCTGCGTTAATCTGCGTTAATCTGCGGATTGAAGTTCTTCCGTAACAGCAGCATCCCCAGCCCCGCCAAGCCGAGTTCAACCAGTGTCTGCGCCACGCGCATCGCCGCGACGACGATGGCGGCTTTCGGGCCGATGAGGCTTGTGAGCGTGCCGAGGTAGATCGCTTCGCGCACTCCCAGCCCGCCGGGGGCGAAGATCGCCAGATAGCTGATCGTCATCGCCAGCGCGGCGATGGAAATGAACAGCGGAATCTGGTCCGGGCCGACGTCGGCGACGCTGCGCGTCATGAACCACAGCGCTAAGCCCGCGAGCAACCACTGAGCGAACGCGCACGCGACGGGAATGGCGTAATGGAGCAGATCGGGCATCTTCGGCAGCGGCGGTTTCTTCAGCTTCTTCAGGGCCAAGTTCACCAGTCGCCCGAACACGGCGGGGTGAAGGCAGATGATGCCGCCGACCACGACGATCAGGCAGTAGATCCACCCACCGGGCAGCACGCGTTGAATCGGCGCCCACAGCAGCAGCGGCGACCCCGTGATGAGGCCGGCGATGACCGCCAGCCCGTCGAGCACCAGCACGACCGAAATAGCCACCGCCGCCGGAATGTTGAAGCGGCGCAGCATGTACACCGCGCCCAACAGCGCCGCGACCTTGCCTGGCACGTATTTCCCTAGCGGCGGCACCCACGCCACCGCCGCCATCGCGCGCCACGGCGGGGCGTGCGCGTACGCGCCCAGAAGCGCGCGGTAAGAAATCATCTGGACGGTTGATACGCCGACGAGAAAAAGTGTGGCGAAAAGAACCGGAACAATTGAGAAAGTAACGGTAGAGAAATCGATCTTCCGAAAGTTGCTCCACAACGCCCAACCGACAAATCCGAGCACGGCGGCGAGAAGTAACAGTTTGATCGCGACGACGATGGCGCGACGCGCGTTGGGCGGTTTTTGATCAATCACCATCTCGTGCTGATCGTCCAAGGGCGTCATCCACAGCCGCGACGCGGCGAAAGAAAGTAGCCAGGGGCGTACGCCCCAGGTGTGTAACACAAATATCGAAGCCCCAACGGGGCGAAAGAACGATTTACCAAGCGTCCGTTACAACCTTGAACCCGTTGCGTTGGGAATGCCGATACGCCGGGAACCATGTCTTTCACCAATCGCCCTTGCGCCGCTTCGTGGCTCTCTTCGCGTCACGTTCTACCCGGGGCTTGCGCGCCGGGCTACTTTTTGCCGTCGCTTCGCGACTCAGCCAAAGCGCCGCGTACTTTTACCATCACCATCTCCACCGAAATCTCGTTAATGCAATACGGTTCGCAACATCGCATCTTCGGGCGCGTGGATTCCCACGGATACATAAAGCACGGCGAGCAGGCTTTGGCCGGCTTCACCACCAGTTCGCGATTACCGAACGGGCAAACGCGATCTGGATCCGCCGGCGCAAAAAGTGTGACGGCCCGAGTTCCCACGGCGGCGGCGAGGTGGGCAAGGCCACTATCCGTGCCGACGTATAATTTTGCGCGCTGCAAAATCGAAGCGCCAATTCCGAGTGACCCTGAAAGAGAAACTACTGTCAAGCCGGAGGCTTCAGCCCCGGATTGGAATTTGAATGTAATTTCACTTCCCGTCCCGCGTTCGTCCGGTCCTTCCAACAAAACCACACGCAACTTTGCTTCCCGCATCAGCTCGCCAATCAGCAAAGCATAATTCTCCACCGGCCAACGCTTGGCCGCGGAGAGGATGGTTTTTGCGCTGCCGGCATGAACGGCGATGTACGGCTTGCCGTCGTCAACGCCGGCCTTTCGCAATACATCATTCGCCGCGTCAGAATCTTCGCGCGTCAACTCAAATCGTGGGGCGTCATCCAGGTTCGGCTTAACTCCAATCGGTTCTAACAAGCGCAGGTTCTGAACGACATCGTGCAGCCCGCGCTTGGCCTCCACACGATCGCCCACGCTTGAAAGGAATGCCCGATTTGCCGCCGGGTAGGAGTGCATGACAACCCGCGCTGCGCCGCTGCGCCATGCCATCACGTTATATTGCCAGCGATTCGAAGGGAACGGCACGATCAGACAATCAATCGGCCCGGCGGCGCGGATGGCGCCGAACAAACTCACTGCCCCTTTGCCCGCCACTGTCACATCGACGCCCCGCACCCGCCGGAACGGCTCGGCCATCGCGTTCGTGGCGGCGACGACGCGAACAATCGCATCCTTCTTCGCGGCGCGCAGTTGACGCACCATCGGCTCGGCCATCAGCGCATTGCCAATGCCGGCGACGATGGGAATGACAAAAGTTGCGCTGCTGGGGGGAGTCATTTAGCCGCAGATTAACGCCGATGGACGCAGATCAGAAAGAGCATCAATTGCGAAATGTATTCAATCGCCGATTCAATGAAGCAACTTGCTCGATCGTATGATCATTCAAATCGCGTGGAACGCGATGGCAGACAGGAATGTCTGCCCCACCCGATGATCCGTTCTTCATCTCTGTTTCCTCTGTGCCTCTGTGGTTCAATCGACTTCACATCCCCGGCACACGAATCGGCCAGTGCTTCACCGTTGGCAAATCGACCTTGGATGCCGATCGGCGGAACTCGGTGGCGGGGCGGGTGGCGGGTTGCGTGGTCGGCACCGCCAGCGGCAGCACGCGGTGGGTGACACGCTGGGCGAAGTTGGTCGGCGCGGCGTAGGGCATCGCCGGAACGGGATCAATGTGAATTTCATAAAGCGTCCACCCGCTCGTGTCCGCGCCCAGCGGGACGTTGACCAGTTTCTCATTCAGCCATCGGGGGAGCACGAAGTGCCACACGCGCCATGGCACGCTCGGTCGCTGGTCCAGGTAGTACAGCACCTTTCGTCGCTGGCACCACTTGAGCAATTCTGATTTCGGTTCACCCGCATTCTTATCCTTAACGGTCTGCACCGCGCGGCCCGTGAGCAGCACCGCAGCGCGGACGGCATATTTGCTCTTTCGTACTTTGCCGAGGTTTACGTATCGCTCGGCGACGGCCAATTCGGCATCTTTCAATCCGGCTTGATTCAACTGGTAACACGCCTGAATCAACTGCTCATTAAAGCCGGCTTCGTAATGAGCGTAAAAATCATGGCTCCGCGCGACGCGCAGATCAATTGCGTAAAGCGCGCCGTTCACCAGCAGCACACTGAAGGCGAACGTGCCGACGGCAAGCTGGCCCACGCGCGCCGGCCGATCCGCCGGACCGCTGCGCCCCCAGAGCCGCAGCAACCAGGCGGCGGTGAGGGTCCACACGACGAGCGTTGCTTCGGGCCGGCGCAGGACGATCAATTCGACGACGGTCACCAGCAATGCAGCGACGATGAGCAGCATTGCCACGAAGCGATCGCGTTCCATACCGCCGATGGAACCGACCAGCAGCAGCCGCACGCCTTGAATCACGCCGATAAAAAGCAAAGGCGTGATGGGCACGAGATAGCGTGCGTTGGCGTTGGGCCAGTTGATGCACAGCACCGCGCAGTACGCCGCCAAGCCGAGCCACAGCCATTGGAAGCGAAGAACGGCGTCGACCAATTTCGCGCCCAGCGCGGTGATGACCAGCCAGCCGACGACAATCCCCAGCCACGCCGCCGCCGGAACCGATGCGGCGAAGCGGAAGGGCTGCCAGAAGAGCCAACTGAACCAAGTGCCGGCATCGGCGCTGCGGCGGACGAGTTCGCCGGCGAGCGTGCGGTCTTTGGCGGTTTCGGTGTTGAGCAGATCGAGCTTCTTCGCGTCTGCGGTGGCGCTGGGGCGCGGGGTGGTGGCTTCATCAAACACCGCGCCGGCCTCACGCTGCGCGATTTCCTGTTGCGGCGTGAGCGAAAGCACGTGGCGCAACGTCACGAACGACGCAAAGGAGACCGCGATCACCGCGATCGACATCACCCATTTTGGCAGTGTCGGCAGCGTCCAGAACCGAGTGCCATTCATGAGCGCACCGCACACGATCAGGAATTGGAGAATCCCCGCCCAGCGAATCATCACACCGCCGAAGCACAGGGCGAGGAGCAGCGGCAGCCGCCAAGCCAGCCCGCCGCGGTTTTCAGATATTTGCAGCGCGATCAGAAACGAAAGTGCCGCGACGGCGCAAAAGAACGCCTCGGAGTGCGTCCAAAAAGTGAGCGAATACGTGTGGACGAGAATCCCCGTCATCAGCACCACCGCCGCGGCGCCGCGTGGGCTGGTGATACGCAGCAGCACGTAGAACCAGATGGCCAGTGAAGCCAGCATGCTGGCGATCGTGACGATTTTAAAGGCGCCGAACGTCGGCGAAAGCTTCATCACCCCCGCGATCACCAGCGGCCAGCCGGGGGGGCAGATGTTGACGAACTGCCCGTTGAACTTAAAGCCTTCGCCTTGCACGATGCTGCGCGCAATCGCGACGTAAAGATCGCCGTCGCCGGAGGGAACCCAGAAAGGGTTGAACAAAGCGATAAACAACGCCGCGCAAACGGCGAGTGTGGCGAAGCAGATTTTCCAATTGGCGATGGATGCAATGCGCGAATGCCGATGCCATAGCGCGACAGACGGCGGCCGTTGAATGGCAACGGCGGCGTTTCTTGTCGTGGATTCAATACTTCCCTGCATTCCAATCCTTCGTCACCATCGATTCAACGTCGAACTTTCAACGCTCAACGCTCAACTCTCAATGTCCAAAAATTCCATTGTGCGTGTGAAAGTTGGACGTTGTCATTTCCGTCGCGCATCCAGGCAGAATACCGCCTTGCTGCGGAAGCCCCCCGTCCAGCCGTGCCCTTTTACTAAATCGTGCATGCCTTTGAGCAGCGGATGTTTCCAGGGGAGCAGTTCGGGGTTGGTATCTTTAACATAATCGGTCGTCAGCAAACCGGCGGGGGAATCCATCTTTGCCAGCTCGGCCAGCGCATCGATTTCCTGAATGGTGAAATATTCCGCTACGTGCGCCAGCAGGTCGGTCGCCTGCGGTTTGCTGAGCGGAAATTTGCCGTCGAGCGAGAGATCGAACGTCAGCACCAACTGCCCGCCGGGCTTTATCACGCGAGAGAATTCCTTAACGATCTGCGCGTAGTTATCGGTGTGTTCGAGCACGCTCAGGCAGGCGAGACTGTCGAACTCACCGGTGGTGTGCGGCAGCGATTGCAGCGCCGCTTCAACAAAGCTCACGCGCTGGTGGGAGGTGTTGGCGCTGATGTCGGCGAACATCTGGTGATACGACTTGTCGTAATCCACGCACGTCACCGTCGCCGTCGGAAGTTGGTCGCAAATCAGGTAATCAAAAAAGGTTACGCCGCTGCCGGCGTCGAGGATTTTGATCGACCGGTCGCCGAGCGTCTTACCGTAGTCGATCACCTTTTCGCCGACGAACGGATATTCGTAGCGCCGGCTCCACAGTCCAAACGGGTCTTGCCCCCAATGCCGGCCGTATTTGGCCAGCGCTTCGCCGTGCTTTTTCAAAAAGTCGGCGTTGTAGGTGGTGTAATGGGCATAGGTGAGCGTCGCGAGGAGTTGCGACACGTCGTTTACGGTCGGGATGCCGGATCGAAGGTTCACAGCTTGAGAATCCATCGGGTTGAAAATCAGTGTAAAGAGCGTCGCCGAAAGAGCAACGTTACACGGGGTTCGCAGGAGATACGAAGCGGCGTGCGTTACGGTTGGTATTGGTCGCTGGGCGCGAAGCCGGTGGGCCACTTGATGCGGAGCATATTTCGCTTGAAATCGGTGCTGTACGATTCGCCCTTGGTGCCTGTGATGACCCGGCCCTTGTTCAAGTTTAGCCCCTGAACACTTCCGTCGGTGAACGCGACGTTGGCGATCGAATTGCGCTGGTGGCGGAAGCGGACGTTGCCGTACAGATCAAAGATAATATTGCCGCCGCCGGCATCAATGTTAAAGCTTTTCATCGGGCTGGTCACGCTGCCGCTGCTGTATCGCACGGCCTGGGCGTCAGAGGGGAAATAGATCGATTGATCGCCGCGCAGGAAGGCGCTGTCGGGCTTATTGGCGTAGAGGTCTTTGTTGGCGTCGCGAAAGCGCAACTCGGGCTGCAGCGGGAGGCGCATCGCCAAGCCATCGATGTAGCTCACCGCCAGCACGCTATTAGCGGCGCCTTTTTCGTTACTGTTTGGAGGGGCGAAGAACGGAATGCCGACCGTTCCGGGAACACCAGCAAACAGCGGAGTGTCCCAGAAAAGGGCATTGTCGTTGTGTAAGTCAGTAAACTTCGCCGGGCTTGATAATGCAGTTTTAGCGACGCCCGAACCCGTCGCCCGCGCCGCCGGATTTTTCAGTTCCATCGGCAGGTGCGGCATGGCGATGCTGTTCTGGAAGTAATGCACCTGCTGGCGAATTTCTTCGGCGCCAGGGCAACGAAACACGGCCGACACCTTATAGGCCAAGCCGCTGCCGGCGTTTCTGATTCCATTCGTCGAATCGGGGTAGACCTTGGGGCTCATGGTCTTGTTCAGGAGTGTAAACCATGAAACCCACGGCGAAGCACTGCTGGAAGTGGGGTTGCCGAAGCCCGACCCGCCGCCCTCGGCGAAGTAGAAGCCGTAAGGTAACGACCCCTTATTGTCATTGGCATACACCTGTACGGCGATAAAAATCTGCCGCAGGTTGCTCTTGCACGCCGCCGAACGCGCCTGATCTTGAGCGCGGCCGACCACCGGCAGGAGGATGCCGATCAGGATGGAGATAATCCCGATCACGACAAGGAGTTCGACTAATGTAAATGCCGGCGTGACCGTCGCGCAAAACCCACGCAGACGAGGATTATTTTGGTGCGAATGCATAGGTTGCTCACTCGATGCTCGTCAATGAAGAGTCTGCGCTAGCAAAAAGCCTCGGTCGCGACGCATTGGAACGCCATTTTGACTCCGCTCCCGCACACTGTGCAGGCGGCACCCCCGACCGGAGCGAAGTCTTGAAAATTTACCGGCGACGACGGGTGGTGTCAAAAGAAATCAGGGATTTGCTGAGTCCGATATACGACATAATCTGATCCAACCTCCCTGAAACAATGCTACACGCCGTAATGTTGTTACTTTTGGCTTGACAGTTTAATTCGGAACGAAGGAAACGGGAATGGACTCGCACCCGCCAGACGTTATCTTGCTGTTCAACCGATGCGTACCTTTGATATACGAAATTTTCTGCCCGGGGTTCTGGCCGCGGCACTTGCTATGAGCGTCGGCGGATGCGGGAACGATCCACCGCCCCCGCCGCCGTCGGCGCCCACTGGCCCGCCGGGGAAGATCGAATCGACCATTACCGATGGTAACTCGTTCCCGGTCCGCAAGTTAGAGATTCGCCTGCTCCAGTCCCCGCCCGCCGGCACGCTAAGCGAAGGCGGCGACTTCACCGGCGTTTCCACCGCCAACGTGCGCGATCAGAAGGAAGGCCCGGATATGAAGCTGATCCAGCGGACCGAAACCAATGACTTCGGCAAGTTCAAGCTGGAAAACGTTGCTCCGGGCGAATACCTGCTTTCGGCGGGCACGTTAACCACGGGCATCTGGCGGCAGTGGATCACGATGGAACCGGGGAAAACGCTCAATCCGGCGATCAAGCTGCCGGGGCGGAAGTAACCGTTTAAAATGACCGGAGCGCAATGAATTCGCCGGCGTGGTACGCCGCTACTCTGCCGACTCGATCGTCACCACCAAGCCCTTGGTTTGAAACTGCTCGTGATACAGTTCAGCGCGCTCTTTGTGCGTGGTGAGCAGCAACGCGACGCCTGATTTGTGGGCTTCTTCCATGCGTAATGCGGCGTCCTGCTCATTAAGCGGGGTGAGCTCGACGATGGTATCAACGACAAAAACCATGTCGTTTTTGTCATCATTATGCAGCAGCACCTTCCACGGCGGCATGGGCTGCGGGGGCTTGTTGTGCGGGCGTGGCTTTTGCGAAGGCCTGGGCTTCACCGCCGTCGCGGTTGTGCCTTGATCGGTATCTATTTTGGTGTTTTCGGGCATTGCAGACCTCACTTACGGGCGCGAATTGATTTATCGTTCGTTTCCTTTCCGAAAGCATATGCGCCGGCGTGCCATGCCACAATGAAAAAGTAAAACTTGCTGGCGCTGCCTCGGGGGGATTACCTTGCACGGCCATGAGTCAAAACGAACGATTAATCGCCGGCGCCATGAGCGGAACAAGCGTCGACGGCGTGGATGTTGCCATTGTCGCCCTTACAGGGTCGGGCTTCGATCTGCAGATTCGCCTGCTTCGACATCACCATGTGCCTTACGGCTCGGAACTGCGTCGGCGCATCTTCTCGCTGCGGCAAAGCGGCGTGTGTACGCTGGAAGACTTAGCGCAGATCGGCCGGGAGATTTCACTGGCTTATGCGCAGACGGTCACCGAAGCGCTGACGGCGGTTCACCTCAAAGGCGTTGAACTCACTTGCGTCGCGGCGCACGGGCAGACGTTCTTCCATTCGCCGCCCAATACCATTCAATGGTTGGATCCGTCTTTGGTGGCGTCGGAAGTGGGATGCCCGGTCGTAAGCGACTTTCGCCGGGCGGATTGCGCCGTCGGCGGGCAGGGGGCGCCGCTGGTGCCGTTCGCCGACTATGCCATGTTCCGCCACCCGATGAGCTTGCGCGCCATGCTGAACCTCGGCGGAATCGCCAATGTCACGGTGCTTCGACCCGGCTGCGCCTTGAGCGAAGTGATTGCCTTCGACACGGGCCCGGGCAATTGCGTGAGCGATCATCTGTGTCGCAAGCATGATCCCAACGGCCTGGGCTTTGATCGCAACGGGCAGATGTCGACGGTCGGCCTGCCTGATCTGGGCACAGCGCAGCGCATGCTGGCCGAACCGTTTTTTACCGCGCCGCTTCCCAAAAGCACCGATGTGCCGCAGATGATCGCCGCTTGGGAACGTGCCTACACCATGACCGACCCGCGGCCATTTCCTGATTTGCTGGCAACCGCGTGTTACGTCACCGCCAGCAGCATCCTCGACGCGCTGCACCGGCTGCTGGGGCGGCTGCCGGATGAGTTGATCGTCTCGGGTGGCGGCTGCCGCAATGCGTCGATCCTGGGCTTTTTGAAAGCCACGCCGGGCATGGTCGTGCGCACGACGGATGAATACGGCCTGCCCGCCGAGGCAAAGGAAGCCGTCGCCTTCGCCATCCTCGCCGCCGCCACGCTGGATGGTGTGCCTTCAAACATTCCAAATGTCACGGGGGCAAGACGGTCGGTGCTGTTGGGGTCGATCACGCCTCGGAATTGAAGTCATGGAACCACAGATGAACGCGGATGAACACGGATTGAATCAGATCACGGAGAAGATCATTGGTCGCGCCTACCACGTTTCCAACACGATTGGTTGCGGATTTTTAGAGAAAGTCTACGAGAACGCGATGGTCGTAGCACTGCGTCAGATCGGACTGAGGGTTGAGCAGCAGGTACGGTTCCCTGTCGTGTTTGAGGGCGTGGTGGTTGGCGAATACATCGCCGATCTGGTGATCGAAGGCATAATACTTGTTGAGATTAAGGCAGTGAAAGCGTTTGACGAAATTCACGAGGCTCAATGCTTGAATCAAATCAGAGCCAGCAATCTACCCATTTGTTTGCTGATCAATTTTGCAGAAGCACGTCTTGCCTTGAAGAGAGTTGTTGGCCCCAATTTTCCATCCTCTTAATCTGTGTTCATCTGCGTTCATCTGTGGTTCAATAAGAATTATGGATGACCGAGGCCATTTGGATACAGAGAAGCGATTGCAGGAGTCTGCGCGGATCGACTCCTTCTCGACCATCGACGCGCTGGCCATCATGAACGCGCAGGATCGCATCGCCGTTGAAGCCGTTGAAAAAGTTGGGCCCGATGTGGCGAAGGCGATCGAATTGGTCGTCTCGGCGCTGAACAGAGGCGGTCGGCTGATCTACTTCGGCGCGGGCACCAGCGGGCGGCTGGGGGTGCTGGACGCATCCGAGTGTCCGCCGACGTTTCGATCCGACCCGCAGGCCGTTCAGGGCGTGATCGCCGGCGGGGAAAAGGCGATGTTCGTCGCGCAGGAAGGCGCCGAAGATTCTCCGCAAGGCGGCGCGAAAGATGTGGACGATCGCAACATCGGCCCGAACGATGTCGTTATGGGCATGGCCGCCGGCGGGACGACGCCGTACGTCCACGGCGCCCTGCGCCGCGCCGGCGAGCGTGGGGCGAAGACGATTTTTCTATCGTGCGTGCAGCCGGTGCCCAATGAGCCGACGGTTGATGTCATTATCCGTCCGCTCACAGGGCCCGAAGTGCTGACCGGCTCGACGCGCCTCAAGGCCGGCACCGCCACCAAGCTGGTGCTGAACCAGATTACCACCATCAGCATGATTCAACTGGGCAAGTGCTACGAAAATCTGATGGTTGACCTCAAAGCCACCAACGTCAAACTCTGGGACCGCGGGGCGCGGATCATCGGCATGCTCACCGGCCTCGACCGCGACGCTTCGATGGAATTGCTAAAGAAAGCCGACGGGCACGTTAAGGTTGCGATTGTCATGCACAAGAAGGGCGTGTCGATCGAAGCGGCCCGAAGCCTGCTACAACAAGCAAGCGGTTTTATGCGAAAGGCGCTGGGCGAGTAGCATCCGCTTTGTTCTGTCTGGTTTCGCCGCCTTTGCGCCGGTGCATTTTATAGATGTAACTTGTCTGCCCCACATTTCATCAGAGCAGTCAGGTCAACCCATGTTGCGACTTTTCCGAGGCATTCGTACATCCATCAGCGTAAAGCTGCTGATCGTCTCGGAACTGCTGCTGATTCTTACCATTATTCTGATCATGGCCTCCGTGCTGCCCAGGATGCGCGATCAGATCATCAAAGACATCCAGAACCGCCTGCTCGCCGTCGCCAACACCGCGGCGCTGCAGCTGGACGGCGACGCGCTAAAGACCATCCGCAATCCGAAAGACGCGTACACGCCTGCTTTTCAAATTCTCAAGCTGCAGCTCACTCGCATTCGCCTGGTCAATGATCTGGATGAAGAACACATCTATACGTTTTTTGTCGATCCGACCAGCGCCGGCCGCGTCCGCTTTGGTGTGATGACGCACGCAAACCCGTTCGTCGGCGACCCGTACCCCATCCGCGAAGAAATGCTTCCGGTGTTCGCCGATGGCGTTTCAAAAGTGACCGCGCTCTACGCCGACAAGAACGGTCAATGGATCAGTGCCTACGCCCCGATCATGGATTCACGCGGCGGCGTGGCCGGCCTGCTGGAAGTGGATGAGAAAGCCGACGCCTACTTCGCTGATTACAATCAGGTGAAGTGGACCACCGCCGGGCTTTCCGGGCTGGTGCTGGTCGCGTCATCGCTGATCGGCTGGATCATCGTCACCAGCATTGTGGTGCGTCCGATGAAGGCCGTGCACGACGGCATGAACGCGCTGCGGCGCAGCGAGTTCAATCATCGCGTGATGCTTCGAACGGGCGACGAGTTCCAATCCCTCGGCGATACTTTTAACCACCTGGCGCGCGAACTGAACGTGGCGCGCAGCGTGCAGGCGAGCTTTGCCCCAAAAGATATTCCCAGCCAAAACGGCTGGGCGATCGCGGCCGCAAGCCAGCCCTGCGACGCCACCGCCGGCGACTACGTGGATGCGTTTGAGCTGCCTGGCGACCGCATCGCGGTTGTGGTGGCCGATGTAACGGGGCATGGCCTTGGTCCGGCGCTGCTGATGAGCGCATGCCGCTCGACGCTGCGCGCCTTGTCGGGCCTCGACCTCTCGCCGGCGAAGATTGTTGAGCGAATCGACGCGATGATCAGCGCCGACTTAACCGAAGGCCGCTTCATCACCATGATCTTTGGCGTGTTAAGCCCCGACGGTCGATTCACCTTCTGCAACGCCGGTCACGGCCCGGCGATGGCCATCCGCGCGGGCATCGCGTGTACCCTCGAATCGCATCGCCCGCCGGTGGGGTTGAACTGGATATGTGCCGACGGCGAAGGTGAATCGTCAATCCAATTGCAGCCCGGCGACCGTCTGCTGTTGGCCAGCGACGGCGTGACGGAGGCATTCAACAACGCAGACGAACAGTTCGGCGACGAACGGCTGATCAAAATTGTGTGCGATGCGTTGGTTCCGCACGACGCGGTAGTTTCAAGCATTGCCGCCGCCGTCGGCGCCCATCGTGGCGCCCGGGCGCAGAGTGATGACATTACGATATTGTGCGTGGATCGCGTTTGAAGTGACATCCAAAAGCGGTTCATTCCACCTCTTGTCAGTAGTCCTCAACCACCAAACCCGGCACGCGAGAGAAGTGTTTGACGTTCCGCGTGAGAACGGATTGCTGGTGGCGAAGCGCAATGGCGGCGATCATCGTGTCGAAATCGCCAATGACTCCGCCGGCTACCATCAGACCGGCTTTAATACGTCCAAAATGCTCGGCGCATTGCGCGTCGAGTTCAAGAATGACGAGCGTGGCCAGAATCGCGTCGAACAGAGCCCGGCGTTCGGGTGGGTTGCCCGAATGGTGCAGTCCGACCAATACTTCGGCAACGTTAATCTGTGTTGTGCAGAGCATCTCACCGGCGCTTAGCTTTTTTCGCAGCCGTGATTCGAGCCTTTGCCGTTCCGGTTTTTGCGGACGCGAGATCAGGTCGACGATGGCGGTGCTGTCGAGAATTCCCATTGACTTTCCCCGAAAACGATGAAGGCCCTTTGTCGCCGATCGAGGCGAGGTAGATTTCGACTTCGGCATCGCTGAGAGGGGCATGCGCGTTTATCTTCGCAAACCACTCGTCCGCCGAGATCGGCTTTCGAATAACCCGTTTAATCGCCTGACTAAACGACTCTTCGGGCTTGCGCACCGCACAAAGGCGATCGTATGCCTCGATGTCGATTGAAATAGTTTTTGTCGCCATGGGTTGCCTCTGTGTACGTGTATGTACACAGTATACCTTGGTCCAAATGGTCCGGCAATTCCTTTTTTGCGCCGCCGGGATGAATTGACCGTGGCAAAAAAACAAGCCCCGAGGTTTCCCTCGGGGCCGCATGCACTTTCGTCCGCCTCCTCCGCGTCGCGAAAGCATTCATCGCTTTTCAATTGGCACAACCTTCAACCCCTGCGGGCCGGTGTATTCATCGGTCGGGCGGATGATGCGGTTGTTTTTGTGCTGTTCCATGATGTGTGCCGTCCAGCCGACAATCCTCGCGACGGCAAAAATGGGCGTGAACAAATCCAGCGGAATGCCCATGGTGTAATAGGCGCTGGCGCTGAAGAAATCGACATTCGGGTCTTTGTTCTTCGCTTCTTTGACGACCGGGATGAGCCGCTCGCTCATTTCATACCATTTAGGGTTGCCCGCATCCTGACCGAGCTGTTTGCTCATTTTGCGCAGGAACGTGGCGCGCGGATCGAACGTTTTGTAAACGCGGTGGCCGAAGCCGGGGATCTTTCCACCGGCGGCGAGGGTTTCGCGGACTTTTTTTTCCGCGGTGTCGGCGTCGCCGCATTCCAGCAGTAGTTCCATCACGTCCTGATTCGCCCCGCCGTGCAGCGGTCCCTTCAGCGCGGCAATGGCGGCGGTGACGGCGGCATGCATGTCGCTCAACGTGGCGGCCGTCACCCGGGCGGCAAACGTGCTGGCGTTCATGCCGTGCTCTGCGTGAAGCACCAACGCCGCATCCATCACCCGCACCAGCGTCTCGTGCGGTTTTTTGCCGAAGAGCATGTAAAGAAAATTGGCAGCGACGGACAGACTCTTATCGGGCGCGACCAGCTTTTCACCTTTGCGGTGTCGGTGATAGTTGCAGACGATGGTCGGAAACTGCGCCGTGAGCCGAATGGCCTTGCGGCGGTTGGCTTGCGGGTCGTTACTGCTTAAATCCGGGTCGCCCGGGCCTAATGCGCTGGCGGCGGTGCGAAGCACGTCCATCGGGAGGGCGCTTTTGGGCATCGCTTCGATCACGGCTTCCACGTGCGCCGGCAGGGCGGTGTTGGCAGCAAGATCTTGATGCAGCTTGGCCAGTTCGGCTTTGTTGGGCAGGCGGCCCTCCCAAAGCAGAAACGCCACCTCTTCGAAGGTGGTGTTCTCGACAAGATCGCCAATCTCATAACCGCTATAAACCAAACGACCGGCCGAGCCGTCAATGAAACAGATGCCACTCGTGGTTGCGACAACGCCTTCGAGGCCGCCTCCGGCTGTCTTTGGGGGTGTCGACGCGACTGCCGTCGACGGTGCTAAGGTAGACATAAGTCTGCTTTGTTGATCGATTTGCGAATTCGAGCTTCAACCGCGCAGAGTGCCCAACGACTTTCGCAAATCGCACAATGGAAACAATCAAGTCGCTGGCCGCGGTGTGACGACGCCACTTGAAATGTAGCCGTGTTGGGCAGGGGAGTCAATTTGAGCTAAGCCGACGGCAATTTCTGCCGAAAAATGGGTTGAGAGACCCACCTATGCGACGAAACAAAACGGCCCGACCCAGGCAACCCCGCAGCAAGCAAGACGTTCGTCAAGCCCGCCAGATCGTGCGGCGATGGTTCGGATGGTTTATTCCGCCAGCCATCCTGTTGCCGATCCTACTCATCCTGCGCGTCAACCAAAGCCTGATCGCGGCGTGCATGCTGGTGTTTCCGCTGGTCATCATCCGCGTGGTGGAAGCGTGGAACGACTACCAGGTGATGCGCGATGAAACCGTGCGGTTGGCTTGAAACCCGATTGAGCCGCCGACTAGCGCCGGCCATCCGGCGACAAGCAATGAAGTGAAGAAAATTACGGTGGGGCAGACATTCCTGTCTGCCACGGCATTCCATGCCGTACCGGCGTTCGAATCGCGTGGAACGCGATGACAGACAGGAATGTCTGCCCCACTGGTACTCCGGTCTATCCCAACTCAAATCAACCCATCGACATTCCGGGTGAAATCCAGCACATCGCCGCGTTCGGTGCGGACGAAGTGATCGATGCCCGGGCCGCCGAAGAGTTTGTCGGTGCCGGCGTCGCCGACGACCAGGTCATTGCCTTCCCCGCCGTCGAGGGAATCGCCGCTTTCTTCGCCGAGCAGGATGTCGTTGCCAAGCCCGCCAAAGATCGTATCGTTTTCGGTTCCGCCTCGGATGATGTCATTGCCCTCGTTGCCCGAAAGGCTGTCGTTGCCGCCGGCGCCGTTGATCGTGTCTTGGCCGGTTCCGCCTTCGATCACATCGGCCTGGTTGCCGCCGGTGATCACATCGTCGCCGCCTTCGCCGAAAATGGTGGCGAGGCCGACGCCGGCGGTGATTACATCCCCACCGCTGCCACCGGTGATGGACGTCCGGCCGGCGCCGCCCGTGATGGTATCGTCGCCGGGGCTGCCATCGACCACATCCGTCCGCGGATCGTTGATGTCAAAGCTGGGGTCGGTGCCGCCGGTGGTGATGACATCGTCGCCGGCATCGCCGATGATGTTGTCTGCGCCAAATCTGCCGTTCAGCGTGTCGTCACCTTCGCTGCCGTCGATGGTGTCGTTGCCATCTCCGCCGGTAAGGATGTCGCTGCCTTCGCTGCCACGAAGCGAAACCGCCTGCCTGCCGGCGAATGAGAGGCTGTCATTTCCGCCATCGCCGACAAGCGCGATGTTGGCATCGCCCACAGCCAGGCTCATATCGACTTCAATCGTGTCATTGCCGGCGCGCCCGCTGAACTCGATGTCGACGGGGAAATTGATGCGCTGCATGATCACGACGTCGTCGCCACGGCGCATGTCGATGTCGATCATCGTTATTTCGGCAGGGTCATATCGCCGCGAGGAGATGGTTTGCAATCCCGTCTTGCCTTCAAAGATCTGCCGCGGAGTCGGGTCGCGGAAAAGTTTCACGATCAGATCGCCGCGGCTGACGCGCACGTGGACCCGCTCGTTTAAGTTATTGCCATCGATCTGCACAACGCCTTCACTCAGCGTAACGGCGAACAGACGACGGACTTCGAGCGGATGAATGTGCATGGCAAATCCTCACTGAACTTCGGTTGAACCAATCTAACGCGGACGGCGAGAGTGTAACACCCGCGCTGCGTGAGGCAATTGCAGGACAAAGCTTGATGGGCCGCTGGAATCGCGGTGCCAGAATTTGGGGTGCCAAGACATGGCTCTCAGGCCATGTCGAGCGGAGTCGGTGTGCGTAATTCGGTTAAACAGCGCACGACTTGGCCTGAGAGCCAAATGGTGGCACCCGGCACATTATTGTGCTTCAACTTGAATTGTCCGCCGCGGCGCTTTCTTTCACGCCGCGGCTTCGGCGGCGACGCGGCCTGCGAATGCGCTGGGGTGCACACTCATCATGACCCGAGCCCCGCCGGGCGCTTCCCCCGATACTTGCGTCTCCGTATCAAGCAGCCGGGTGAATTCTTCGTTCAAGTGGCCCTGAATCTGACGCAACTCTTCACACATCGCTTTGCGGCGTGCGGCGAGTTGGCTGATCTGCTCATCAAGCCGGCGAATCGTCATCGCCTTCTGGTAAGCATCCTGAAACACGGTGGCCAACGGTGAGTTGGCTGCCCCATTGGGCGCGGCGAATTCCTGCGACATGGCGAACTCCTTTCGCAAACAACGACAACCATATTTCTTCGGCTGCCAAGCGTCCCTGCGTGAATCGACGTTATCAATGTCGCAAACGCGGTTGAGATGTCAATCGCGCCGCGCGAAAATTGCGGGGATTCCATAATAATCACACATGAAAACCAGCATTTACCGGCGGCGAAAAAAATTGAACCGATGGCAACACAACCTCACATTCGTTGCGGCGGCGGCGTGGGCGGCACTGCGAAGGCGGTGATGGCTAGAGTGAGGTGGAGTCGATCGTGTTGCCATGGGCGCGGTCATCGGGGCCGAAGATGTCTTCGATTTTCATCGTAAACAATTCCGCCATCTTGAACACCAACCCGAGACTCGGTTCATAACGCTCGGTTTCGACGGCGTTCACGGTCTGCCGCGACACGCCCAGGTGGTCGGCAAGGTCGGCCTGCGACCAATTCCGCTCGGCGCGAAGGACTCTAAGCCGGTTCTTCATCGGTATCGCCTCCACGCCAAAGCGAGACCCGCGAAGTAGAGCATCGGCAGGATTGGCCAGATGTTACGAAAGTCAAACGGGTGCGGCGGCAGGGGGATGGCCAGTTGCAACAGTCCCAGCAGCATCAACAGAACGATGGCCGCTGGAAACGCAAAGGCCAGGGCCTCGAACTGCACGCGCCGGTGCAGTTCATCCATCGACCAGAATGTTGCGATCACCCAGGGCAGGAACATGATGAACGGCACAAGAGGCGCCAATGCTTGAGAAGTTTTCGCTCGCCACGCCGGCGCGGGTCGTTGTGGTGACCAAAGTTCTTTATCGGGTCGCGATCGACTGAGATCGGGATCACGATCGTCATAGTTTGGCTGCTCATGTACTTTTGGTTCTTGAATGCGTCGCTCATCACCCTTCAACTGTGCGGCATGAAGAATGCGTGGCTAAGCGTGTGGTTGACGGCGGTGGGCGGTTGCGCGGCCAGCAGCTCGGTGCAAAACGCTTTGCCGGCAGTGGCGGTTTCAGCGGTGACGGCAGACCGCGTGCAGCGCGTGACTACGGCCGTGCCGTTCCCGCGCGGCTTGGCGATGCTCGACGGCAAGCTCTTCGTGCTGGCGCGCGGACGCGTACGAGAATCGGGCGGAGTGGACGGCGCGATTGATGATCACGCGGGCCACATTTATGCGGTCGATCCGAACATTGGCGAACCCATTTCAACCGCCGACGTTTCGCACCCCGTTCGCGAAAACGCGCATCGCTTCGCGGTCCCCACCGAACCGCCGTTCAAGTTGTTTGATCGAACCGCCATCCCCGTCATCAAAGACCGCGAAACCGATCGACCCTACTGCGGGCTACGCTACGATCCGATGACGAAGAACTTTTTCGTCTGCGCTTTCAGCGGAATCGATAAACCCGAGGGCAAAGGCAGCACGTTCAGCAAAAACTTAAGCGACGGCGTGCACCGCTATGATACGCGCGACGGCAAATGGCGCACGGTTGAAAAGCACGACATCGAAATGGGCGGCATCTATCCGCATCACGATGTCGCCTCACAACCCCCGCCGCACGGCTGGCTCAATGGGCCGGATAACTGTTTAGCGGTGGGCAAGTGGCTGTACGCGGTCGCGAAAGACAACAGCGTCATGGTGCGCTACGACCTGAGCGAAATCGCCGTGAAACCGGACGCGGGCGCGCCAGCGAGCGAGTGGGTGTTGGGCGAAGAAATCGAAATAAGCAATCTCCCCCTCCATGTACTCAGGGAGGGGGACGGGGGGGAGGGTTCTGCGATTTGGGAAAGTTCTCGCGCGCACGGAGAAACTGCAAACAACGCCGAACCTGCCCTCCCCCCAGCCCCCTCCCGGAGTACCAGGAGGGGGAGAGTGCGCCTCTTGGGCCACAGCATGATGGCCTATCGCGACGGCTATCTCTACATCGGCTACCGCACCAGTAGCGCGATTGTGCGCGTGAGGATGTCGCCGGACGGTGAGTTGGCCAAACCAATCGTCGGTGAATTGATCGCGCAGTTTGATCCATACGATTCAAAGACGCGCAAGAGTGCTAACCTGACCGACATGTCCATCGGCCCCGACGGCGACGTGTACGTCATCAGCGCCCAGCCCAGCCGCGTCTTCCGCTTCCACCCCGACCCGCAGCATATTTTCGACGCCCGAAGCGGTACATCGAAACCGTGGGCCGACTTAGCCGTATTGACGAACAACCCCAAGATGAAAAGCGAGAACATTCTGGTGGACCCCGCCGGCAGGGTATTCATCACCAGCGGCGACGCGTATGCCTACCAATCCGGCGGCGGGGGAACGGTGTATCGGATCGATCCTTAGGTAGAATGATCGGTGATGTCGAAACGGCGAAAAACCAAACCTCCATCCAAGCCAACGATCATCATCCTCGCTGGGCCAAACGGGGCGGGGAAAACTACTTTTGCAGCCGAGTATCTCCCCAACGAGGCCGCCTGCACTGACTTCATAAATGCCGACTTAATCGCCAAGGGACTGTCGCCCTTTTATCCGGAAGCGGTGGCGCTGGAGGCAGGGCGGGTCATGCTCAAAGCGATTGACGAGCGGGTTGCACTACGGAAAAGCTTCGCGTTTGAAACAACGCTGGCTGGGCGCACTTATGCCGCAAAAATCCGTTCCTGGCGAAAATGGGGTTACGTCGTCAATCTGTATTTTCTGATGTTGCCATCGGCCGACGTGGCTGTCGCGCGTGTTGCCGGCCGGGTGATGCAGGGCGGGCACAATGTTCCGGAGTCTGATATCAGGCGTCGATTTGCGCTTGGCATACGAAACTTTCGATCGATATACTCGAAACTTGTGGACAACTGGAAGGTATACGACAGCTCTGCGTCCCCTCCGGCCATGATCTCCGAAGGGACGAACGATGTCGCATAAGTCAACAAAAGTGGCGGACCGCGATCCGGCGTTAGTCGCGCTTCATCGGGCTGCGCGCAAGGCACGCGAGCTTGCAATCGCCACGGGAACGCCATTTTATGTTGTGCGCCGCGGCAAACTTATTGATCTTGCGCGCCGAGTGCCAACTGCAAAGCAAAAGTCAGTCGCACGCAATTAGTGATCGTTCCTTGAGCCTCTAAATAACTCCACCCCCGCCAGCACGCACGTGATCACGCCGACCGCGCTCCAGAACGAGATCGCGTTTCCGTTGAGCGATTCAATCAATACCAACGCCGCGCCGGCGACCATCGCAAGCACAGGCATCACGCGGTGTGGGCGGTTGGCGGGCATAGAGTGATAAGCAAATACGGACCGGGGCCGCGCTTGGTTGGCGTTTAAGAAGTGACGGCCACGCGCCCGCGGCGCTGCAGTTTTAAAAGATCGCCAGCGGGAACGGTGTGCACGACGAACCGAGGCTTGCCACTGGGGTTGGCAAATTCCACCTCATACGCCGAAGCGTTTTCGTAAAGGTAGACCACCACGCCGCTATCACCGGCGACGAATGGCGTGCCGGCAATGTCCCGCAACAGAACAACGGCGTCGTGTTCCCGAATGGTCTTATCCATAGTCTACTCGACAAACGCAGTCACCAGCCGATGAATTTCGCTTCCGTGCTCGATGATCCACACGCTCAATATTGTATAGCTTCGGCGTGTCCCCGTCATGTCAAATCGCACTTCGTATTTATCGCCATGCGGCGACAATGTTCCCGGAGTCGCTTCAGCATTCGCTGCGGCCGTCAGTAACGCTGTTCGGAGCGATTCGGCGTTTGATCGGTCGATGCCGAGAAGCCTGGCGAACAACTCCGCGTGGCCGGAGCTTGTCGGATGATCGACGTTGACGGGGTAGCCGTAGAGCTTTTCATCCGAAGCGATCGCACGGCTGCCGTTGGGTAAACGCATGGTTCATTCCCACTCAATCGTCGCCGGCGGTTTGGAGGAAATGTCGTACACCACCCGGTTCACGCCGCGCACTTCGTTGATGATGCGGTTGCTCATCGTCGCCAGCACGTCGTACGGAATGCGCGCCCAGTCGGCGGTCATGAAGTCGGTGCTTTCTACCGCGCGGATGGCGATCACGCTGTCGTAGCTGCGCGCGTCGCCCATCACGCCCACCGTGCCGATGGGCAAGAGAACGGCGAACACCTGCGCCGTCTTGCGATACAAGCCGGCGGCGATGAGTTCTTCCAGCACGATCTCGTCGGCGTCGCGCAGCACGCGGAGCTTTTCAGCGGTGATGTCGCCGATGATGCGCACCGCCAGACCCGGGCCGGGGAACGGGTGCCGCCAGACGATTTCTTCGGGCAAACCCAGCAGTTCGCCCACTTTGCGAACTTCGTCCTTGAACAACTCGCGCAGCGGCTCGACCAGTTCAAATTCCAGATCTTCCGGCAGCCCGCCGACGTTGTGGTGAAGCTTGATGTTTGCGGCGGTGCCGGCTTTGCCGTGACCGGACTCGATTACGTCGGGGTAAAGCGTGCCTTGGGCGAGAAACTCGATTTTTGTTTTTTGATTTACAATCTTGGATTGCGTGGCCGCCGCTTGATCGAACACGTCAATAAACCGGCTTCCGATCAGCTTGCGCTTTTGCTGCGGATCGGTGACGCCTTTGAGATCATTGAGGAAATCGTCCGCGGCATCGACCACTTGTAAATTGATGCGGAAATGATCGCGAAACGTGCTCTCGACCATTTCTCGCTCACCCTTGCGCAGCAGGCCGTTATCGACAAAGATGCAGATGAGTTGATCGCCGATGGCCTTGTGAAGAATCGCCGCCGTGACCGATGAATCGACCCCGCCGCTCAGCCCGCAGATGACTTTTCCATCACCCACCTGTTTGCGAATGGCGGCGATGGTGTGCTCGATGAAATTGCCCATCGACCACGCGCCGCGGCATTTGCAGATTTCGTAAAGGAAGTTCTGAAAGATTTTCTCGCCGCGCGGGGTGTGGGTCACCTCTGGGTGAAACTGCACGCCGTAAAACGGCTTGGTGACGTGCCGTGCCGCGGCAAAGGGGCAGGTGGGGGTGGTGGCGATGGGGATGAAATCGGGAGGGAGATCAAAAATCTGGTCGCCGTGGCTCATCCACACGGTGGTATCCTGCGGCACGCCTTTCAGCAGCGGTTCATCGATATTGATATGAAGCTGCGCCCGCCCGAACTCGCGCGCCTTGGCGGGTTTCACCTGCCCGCCGAGATAGAGCGCGCCAAGCTGCATGCCGTAGCAGATTCCCAAAATGGGAATGCCCAAGTCGAAGAGGGCCGGATCGCACTTGGGCGCGCCGTCTTCATAAACACTGCTCGGCCCGCCGGAAAGGATGATCCCCTTGGGGTTCATCTTTTTCATTTCTGCCGGGGTAATGGTAGGGGCAACCAGTTCGCTGAACACACCCGCCTCGCGAACCCGCCGCGCGATGAGTTGTGCGTATTGAGAACCGAAGTCCAGAATGGGGATGACTTCGTCGTGGGTCATTCAAAAGAGATACTTGTTATGGACGCGCGTGTAAAGCGGGAGAGGGTTCGGGGTTCAGTTTCACACGACGATACTGCTCGGGTGCCACGATGTGGCTCTCAGGCCGTGTCGTGCGGAGCACTACTTCGTCGCGGCACTTGCGGCGGCGACGGCGAAGTCTCTGAGGTCGACTCGGCCGTTCAGGGTGAAGTCGCCGCGCGTCCAACTTTCTTCTCGGAAGACGTTTTTGTTGAAGTTCGCACCGAGCTGGCGCACGTCGAATTTATCAATTCGGCCATCGATATTCGCGTCGCCGAAGCCGGCGCTGTCGGCGATCGATGGGCCATCGGCGAACCAATCTGGGTTATCTCGGATGAATGTGAAGTCTGTGAGGACGACGCGATTGTCGCGGTTTAGAACAAGATTGCTGATGTTGTCATAGCCGGCATTTACGGAGCCGCCACGCCAGTGGAAAGGCGATACTCCGAAAAACGCTGACAACGTGGTGAAATCGTCTAAGTTTACGGTTCCACTGACATTTGAAAACATCCGCCGCCCGTCCAACGCTTCAATCATCACTTGTCGCGACATATCTCGTTGCCCTTTTGTCAGCACCGCCGGATTGTAACAAAAACCCGCCAAGCTGCACTCTAATTTCTGCTGGTGCAACATGTTGCTACTGCGATCGTTGCGGGCAAATGTAAGTGCCGATGGCCACGTAATTTGCCGCGGGTTTGAACGATTGTCCGATGCGCTCGTAGAATGCGTTGCTGCGATGATCGTGATTCACGGATGAAAGGTTGTTATTTGTCGAAGTCGTATTTCTCAATCGAAAAATTAGAACCCCGCCAACTCCTCGCCGCAGCGGGGCGGGAGGTGTTTGATCTCAATGGCGGGTGGAAATTCGTCAAAAGCGATGTGCCGGCGGCGTCGGCTAAGGTGTTTGATGATTCGGGCTGGCAGGACATCAAAGTTCCCCACACTTACAACGGCCTCGACGCGCAAGACGGCGGGGACGACTACTTTCGCGCCGCAACCTGGTACCGCCGGCGCTGGCGCGCGCCCGACTCGACGGCGGGGAAGCAGATGTACCTGCGGTTTGAAGGCGTCGGCCAGACCGCGGAGGTGTACGTCAACGGGGCGCTGGCTGGCAAACATGAAGGCGCGTTCAGCGCGTTTGTGTTTGATCTTAATCCGTTCGTGAAAGTTTCCCGCGCTAACTACATCGCGGTGCGCGTGAGTAACGCGCTCAACCAGAATATCGCGCCGGTGGAGGATGATTGGAACATCGCCGGGGGGATTTATCGGGATGTGACGATTTTTGCGAGCGATACGGCGCATATTGATCCGACTGATTTTGGCGCGCCGGGTGCCTACTTCACTCCGAGATCAGCGACTTCCGTCGCTGCGTCGTTTGGCGCGGAAACGTTGTTGCGGAATACCGGGGGCAAGGCGCGCAAGGTCGATGTCGTCACCAGCATTCTTAACGCATCGGGCAGCGTCGTCGAAACGCAAACCACACGCGTCAACCTCAATCGCAAATCGGCCGTCACGCTCAATCAGACGCTCACGATCGACAACCCCAAATTCTGGGACGGCGTGCGCAACCCGTACCTATACACCGCTCGAACGGAATTGCGCAATACCGAAAACACGCTGCTCGATACCATCACGCAGAAGATCGGCGTGCGCACCTTCAGCGTCGATGCCAACAACGGCCTCACGCTCAACGGCAAATATTACGATTTGCGCGGCGTGGCGTTTCATTCCGATCGGCCGGGCAAAAGTCACGCGGTCACCGACGCCGAGCGATTGCAGGATTTCAACCTCACGCTGGAAATCGGCAGCACCGGCGTGCGGCTGGCGCACTATCAGCACGACCAGACGACGTACGATCTGACCGACCAGAAAGGGCTGGTGGTGTGGGCGGAAATTCCCGTGTACGGCCACATCTCCACCACGAGCGGCTATGAGAACAACGCCAAGCAACAACTGACCGAACTCATCCGCCAGAACTACAATCACCCGTCGATTCTGTTCTGGTCGCTGGGCAATGAAGTGGACGATAACGCGCCGACGCGCACGCTGCTGGGCAAACTGAACACGCTCGCCAAGGCCGAAGACCCGTCGCGGCTGACGACGTACGCCAGCAATTTCACCGATAAACCGGTGAACTACGTCGCCGACTTAACCGGTTTGAATCGTTACGACGGTTGGTACAGCGGCGAGGTCGATTTCTTCGGTGCGGCGCTCAACAACGTTCACCGCGCCAAGCCGAATGTCGCGATCGGCCTGACCGAATACGGCGTGGGTGGAAGCATTTACCATCACATTAATGATCCCAACCCCAAGCGCCCCGCGAGCACGCGCACGCCGTTTCATCCCGAGCAGTATCTGAACGTCTTTCACGAAAAAGCGTGGAGCCAGATCGCGGGGAAGAAGTGGCTGTGGAGTAAATTCATCTGGAGCCTGGCCGACTTCGCCAGCGACGCCAGAGGCGAAGGTGATACCAACGGCCGGGTGGATAAAGGCCTGCTTACCTACGACCGCCAGACGAAGAAAGACGCATTCTATTTCTACAAGGCGAATTGGACGGCCACCCCCGTGCTGTACATCACCAGCCGCCGTTACACCGAGCGAACCGATGCGACAACCGAGCTGAAGATCTACAGCAACCTTGACGCGGTTGAATTGAAGTTAAACGGCGAGGTGGTCAGCACAAACAGCACCAAGAGCTTTGGTGTGTTCAAGTGGAGCAATGTGGCGCTGTCGGCGGGCGATAACGTGGTTCAAGTCAAGGCGACGAAGAACGGGCAGACTTATACGGATACGGTGACCTGGACGTACACGCCGACGGCGGGGCGGGCGGCGGCGTTGGCGCCGCCGGTGCCGGATCCGCGACAGCTGAAGTCGACTCGTCACCTAATGGGGCTATTTGATGGTGTCGCGGAGTGATTTATTGCTGTTCATGCCGTTAAAGTGGGTAGTTTGATAAGTGGGTGGAGGTCCTCCCATCGCATTGTCTGTCGAACTGTGGGTTCTGCGATCGTTGCGGGGACTGCGTGCGCGAAGCCGGGGCGGCGCTGCGCTCTGCCCCGGCGTGGGGGGCGGTTTGGGGTCGCATTTGCTTCCGATATATCGTCACTCGTTACTTCTCCCTTTCGACCGCGCATTCTGTCGCAGCAATCCGGCCCATACTTGCCCACACACGCAGGTTCCGTACAATCCTCCGCCCCTGACGAACGTCTCAAAATCCGTGGCTGACGCCGCGGCGTCAGCCACGGATTTTTGAGTCGGATTTTGAATCGAAGAAGGACCAAAAACTCATGCCCGCTACTGGCACTATTACGCAGGTGATCGGATCTACCTTCGACATTGAATTCCCCGCAGATCAGCTCCCCAACATCTATAACGCCGTCAAGATCGACGTCGGCGGGATGAAGCTGACCGGAGAAATCGCCAGCCATTTGGGCGGCGGCAAGGTGCGCGCCGTTGCGCTAGGCTCGACCGACGGGCTGGCGCGCGGAATGAGTGTGGTAGACACCGGCGGCCCCGTGTCGGTTCCCGTGGGGATCGAGACGCTCGGGCGGGTGTTCAACCTGCTCGGCGATACGATCGATAACCGCGGCCCGATCAACGCCAAGCAAACCCGACCCATCCACCGCGAGCCGCCCGAGTTCGTTGACCTCACCCCCAAGGCCGAGGTGTTCGAAACCGGCATCAAAGTGATCGATCTGCTCACGCCGTTCCTGCGCGGCGGCAAGGCCGGGTTGTTCGGCGGGGCGGGGCTTGGCAAGACCGTCGTCATTCAGGAACTTATCGCGCGCATCGCGCAGCAGCACGGCGGCTATTCAGTATTCGCCGGCGTGGGTGAACGTACCCGCGAAGGCACGGATTTGTGGATGGAAATGCAGGAGGCCGAAATCGGCAACACCGGCAAGCACGTCATCGATCAAACCGTGATGGTCTTCGGCCAGATGAACGAGCCACCGGGCGCGCGCCTTCGCGTCGCCTTGAGCGCGCTGACCATGGCGGAATACTTCCGCGACGAAACCGGCGCCGATACGCTTCTGTTCATCGATAACATTTTCCGCTTCACACAGGCCGGTTCAGAAGTGAGCGCGCTGCTGGGCCGCATGCCCAGCGCAGTGGGTTATCAGCCTACGCTCGCGACGGAAATGGGCGAATTGCAGGAACGCATCACATCAACCAAGAACGGCGCAATCACCAGCGTGCAGGCCGTGTACGTCCCGGCAGACGATCCGACCGACCCTGCGCCCGCCAACGCGTTTGCGCACCTGGATGCGTTCATCTACCTCGAGCGCAGCATCGCCAGCAAGGGCATTTATCCCGCGGTCGATCCGCTGGCGTCTTCGTCGCGTGCCCTCAGCGCCGAAATCGTCGGCGACGAGCACGCCCGCATCGCCCGCCGCGTGCAGATCATGCTGCAGCGTTACCGCGATTTGCAGGACATCATCGCCATCCTGGGTGTTGATGAATTGAGCGAAGAAGACAAGCTCATCGTCGGCCGCGCGAGAAAGATCGAGCGTTTCTTCAGCCAGCCGTTCTTCGTCGCCGAGCAGTTCACCGGCAAGAAGGGAATTTACACGAAGCTGGCGGACACGCTCAAAAGCTTCGACGCAATCTGCAACGGCGAGGTGGACGACATTAACGAACAGGCGTTCCTGTATGTCGGCACGATCGAAGACGTGCGGGCAAGGGCGAAGGAACTGGCGGCGGCATAGGCGCGAGCCAATGCGATATGTACTTGATATTCAGCAGACCGCCCGTCGAGAATTTCGGGCCTTGTCGCCTGAAATCGCCAGACGAATCGTTGGCAAGCTGGAAATTTTGTGCGACGACCTGTCCGGCGATGTAAAGCGACTCACCGGCAACACATCGGCTTACCGATTTGCGGGTCGGTGATTATCGAGTGTTGTTTGACATTGTCGGTGAATCGCTGCTGATTCAGCGTGTGCTTCATCGAAGTAAAGCGTATGATTAACCAGCGCATTACCATGGAGACAATGTATGGTCGCATTACATCCACAATACATTCGTTCCGGCGATCAAGATCAGTTCGTCGTTTTGCCTCACTCGGAATTTCTTGCCATTTGTGAACTCTTGGAAGATGTGGAAGACATCCGCCTGATTGAAGCGGCTCGAGCCGAGAATAACGGCAAGCCTGGCATATCACTGGAACAACTGAAGGATGAACTCGGAATCGAGTAAACCGTTGCCTGCAGTGTCATCGTGCTGCGTATCCGAGGGCCGCGGGAATGAACGTTGAACCATCAAATGTCGCGTCGATCGGGGGGCCTTCTCCGGCGCCCGGTCAGGAGTCGGTCACCGAGGTTCGATACGAACACTCGAAGGACTTTCCTGACCTTTTGAAACAGGTGGGCGTTTCCCTTTTGGTGTCCACCTACCAAGCCGGCAAAGTCCTGGTTATCGGAACTGATCCGTCGTCGGGCGGCGGATCCGCAAAGCTCAGCATCACGTTCCACAACTTCGAGCAGCCAATGGGGATGGCCGTGAGCGCGCGGTCATTGGCGATCGGCACGCGGCGGGCGGTGTGGTTTCTTTCCGCGGCCGGCGATTTGGCGCCGCGCATCGAGCCGGTCGGCCGGTATGACGCGGCGTTCCTGGCACGCAGCGCGACGTTCACCGGCTCAATCGCCTGCCACGACCTCGCCTGGTGCGCCGGCGAGTTGTGGGTGGTCAATACACTCTTCAGTTGCTTGTGTACGCTACAATCAGAATATAACTTCGTCCCGCGCTGGCGGCCGCCGTTCATCACGGCGCTGGCGGCGGAGGATCGGTGCCACCTCAACGGCCTGGCCGCCGACGCCGAGCGGCCGCGCTTTGTCACCGTCATCGACCAGACCGACACTGCAGGCGGATGGCGGGCCAACAAAGTCGCCGGCGGGTGCATTCTGGAGGTGCCCAACGGCAATGTGGTGGCGCAGGGTTTATCGATGCCCCACTCCCCGCGCCTGCATGATGGCCGCCTCTGGGTGCTCGATTCCGGCCGGGGGAATTTGTCCTTGGTCGATGTGCCTACGGGCAAGGTGCAACCGGTGGCGACCGTGCCGGGCTACACGCGCGGGCTGGCGTTCTTCGGCCCATACGCCTTCGTCGGCCTGTCGCGCATCCGCGAGAGCAACGTCTTCGGCGGCCTGCCCATCGCCGAAAAGCGCGATGAACTCATCTGCGGCGTAGGCGTGATCGAATGGCGCACCGGCCGAACCGTGGCGACGTTTACGCTCAAAAGCGGCGTGGAAGAGATTTACGACGTGCAGGTGATCCCGTCGCGCAGCGTGGCTCTGTCCGGCCCGAACCCGGATGTGGATGGTTCGCCGACGGTCTGGGTCGTCCCTCCGCCCGCGCCCGACACGATCGACAAATCCGGGCCAAACCCGCAAGGCGCGTAGGGTGGGCGGGTACGCCCACCGCTACAAGTTTTCACATCGCGCGAGCAGATTCTGCTTGACCCCGACGTTTCTCTGCGGGTAAGCTTCGCTTGCCGCTCGGATTCTCATGTCAGCATCGGGAAAGAAGGAACAAATGAGCAATCGTCAAAACTCCCGGCGGATTAAAGAGACGCTTCTCGTTCGGGCGATGTCCGAATCGCTGGAGCGCCGGGTGTTCTTGTCGGCAGAGCTGGTGCGGGACATCATCCCGGGTTTCTCCACTTCCTCTCCCACAAACCTGACCAACGTGAACGGCACGCTGTTTTTCCGTGCCACCGACGGCGTGAACGGCGTTGAGCTTTGGAAGAGCGACGGGACGACGGCCGGGACGGTGCTGGTCCGGGACATCAGCCCCGGTTTGGCCAATTCCTCCCCCGCCTTCCTGACCAACGTGAACGGGACGCTGTTTTTCAGTGCCACCGACGCCGTGAACGGCCGTGAGCTTTGGAAGAGCGACGGGACGTCGGCGGGGACGGTGCTGGTCCGGGACATCTTCCCCGGCGTGTACGGTTCCTCCCCCGCCTCCCTGACCAACGTGAACGGGACGCTTTTTTTCACCGCCGACGACGGCTGGACCGGCCCTGAGCTTTGGAAGAGCGACGGGACGTCGGCGGGGACGGTGCTGGTCCGGGACATCCTCCCCGATTTGTCCGGTTCCTCCCCCGCCTTCTTGACCAACGTGAACGGGACGCTGTTTTTCAGCGCCACTGACGGCGTGAACGGCTCTGAGCTTTGGAAGAGCGATGGGACGTCGGCGGGGACGGTGCTGGTCCGGGACATCTTCCCCGGTTTGGCCAATTCCTCCCCCGCCTTCCTGACCAACGTGAACGGGACGCTGTTTTTCCGTGCCAACGACGGCGTGAACGGCTCTGAGCTTTGGAAGAGCGACGGGACGACGGCGGGGACGGTGCTGGTTCGGGACATCCGGCCGGGTGCGTCCGGTTCGTTTCCCAGGTACCTGACCAACGTGAACGGGACGCTGTTTTTCCGTGCCACCGACGGCGTGAACGGCTATGAGCTTTGGAAGAGCGACGGGACGTCGGCGGGGACGGTGCTGATCCGGGACATCTTCCCGGGTCCGCCCGATTCCTCCCCCAGATATCTGACCAACGTGAACGGGACGCTGTTTTTCAGTGCCTTCGACGGCGTGAACGGCTTTGAGCTTTGGAAGAGCGACGGGACGTCGGCGGGGACGGTGCTGGTCCGGGACATCCGCCCCGGCTCGTTGAGTTCCTCCCCCGCCTCCCTGACCAACGTGAACGGGACGCTGTTTTTCCGTGCCACCGACGGCGTGAACGGCCAAGAACTTTGGAAGAGCGACGGGACGTCGGCGGGGACGGTGCTGGTCCGGGACATCCGACCCGGTTCGTCCCTTTCCGGCCCCACCTCCCTGACCAACGTGAACGGGACGCTGTTTTTCCGTGCTAACGACGGCGTGAACGGCGGTGAGCTTTGGAAGAGCGACGGGACGTCGGCGGGGACGGTGCTGGTCCGGGACATCTTCCCCGGCTCGGACCCTTCCTCCCCCGCCTCCCTGACCGACGTGAACGGGACGCTGTTTTTCACTGCCACCGACGGCGTGAACGGCGAAGAGCTTTGGAAGAGCGACGGGACGTCGGCGGGGACGGTGCTGGTCCGGGACATCCGCCCCGGTTCGGTCGGTTCCGCCCCCACCTCCCTGACCAACGTGAACGGGACGCTGTTTTTCCGTGCCGACAACGGCGTGAACGGCTATGAGCTTTGGAAGAGCGACGGGACGTCGGCGGGGACGGTGCTGGTCCGGGACATCGTCCCCGGCTCGTTGAGTTCCTACCTCGCCTCCCTGACCAACGTGAACGGGACGCTGTTTTTCATCGCCACCGACGGCGTGAACGGAAATGAGCTTTGGAAGAGCGACGGGACGACGGCGGGGACGGTGCTGGTCCGGGACATCCGCCCCGGCTCGTTGAGTTCCGACCCCCGCTTCCTGACCAACGTGAACGGGACGCTGTTTTTCAGTGCCACCGACGGCGTGAATGGCCTTGAGCTTTGGAAGAGCGACGGGACGTCGGCGGGGACGGTGCTGGTCCGGGACATCTTCCTCGGTCCGGTCCCTTCCTCCCCCGGATATCTAACCAACGTGAACGGGACGCTGTTTTTCCGTGCCGACGACGGAGTAAGTGGCGTCGAGCTTTGGCGAACCACGTCGCCCGATTCAACGCCACCCTTGGTGACGGCCTCGGTGTTCCTATTCGAGACAGTACCATCGGTCCGTCTGACCTTCAGCGAGGCGCTCAACGCTGCTACAGTCGCGGCGAGTGATTTGGCCTTGCAGTTGCTGCCCGCCGGGCCGATTATGAGTCCTCCTTCGGTTTTGTACGACCCGCCGTCCCTATCGACGACGTTTACGTTTGCGTCGCCCCTGCCAGATGGGAATTATCGCGCGAGCATGGCCGCCGGTGCTGTTGCTGACCTCGTGGGTAACCTGCTGGCACCTACCGCTACGCTGGATTTCTTCATCCTCGCCGCCGACGCCAATCGCAATCGAGCGGTGAACCTCGACGACTTCACCCTCCTCGCCGCCAATTTCGGGCAGACCGGCCGCGTGTTCAGCCAGGGCAACTTCGACTACAGCGCCGATGGGGCCGTAAATCTCGACGACTTCACCCTTCTCGCCGCACAGTTTGGCAAGACGCTACCCGCGCCAAGCGACCTGCCGCGTGCCGACGCCACGCCGGCCGCTGTGCGACTGGCTCGACCGTTAAGCAGCGCCGGTTTGTTCGCAGAACGCGCCATCGGAGCTTGGCGCGCGTTGGAGGCAGAACCCACTGCGGACGTAATCGGCGTTGGATGAACTAAAACGCCCGAGGAACGGCGGGCTGCAAGATTGGTGCTGCAACATAGCCTGACAGACGTTATGATCAAAGACCGATCCAGATCGATCCGGGTGAGCACCACTCGGCGTGAAGTCTGATCACGTCCGTTTGTTTATGCACGAGGCGACAATGCACCAGTCAGCGGCCCGGCGAAACCTGAACCAAAACGTAACATCGTCGATCCGCGTTTTTGAATCACTCGAAGGCCGCCGGATGCTCAGCGTGGCGTCGACTGGGGTTTCGATCGATGGCGGCAAGCTGGTGTTCGACAGCGGGGCCGATATTTCGCGCGCGCTTACGCCGGTCGAACAGCAATGGTTGAACGACAACCCCGGTGCGGCGACGGCTGGGAGCCGCATCCCCACGTCGCCGCCGACGGGGCCCATTCGTACCGTCGCCGAGTATGAGCCGATGGAAGCGCTGGTGATGTCGTGGGCCGGGTCGAGCACACAAAAAACCACCATCGCGCAGATCGTCAAGCGCATTACCGTCGACGCCGGCGGGCGGGTTTATGTGGGTGTGAACAACGCCACCGATCAGGCCGCCGCCACGACGGCGTTCAACGGTCAACTGGCCAACCTGGCCAACGTTACGTTTTTCACCGTGCCGATCGATACCATCTGGGTTCGCGACTACGGCCCGCGCTACGTTTACGAAGACAACGTGCGCGTGATCGCCGATCACGATTACAACCGCCCGCGGCCCAATGACGACAATCAGCCGATCGTGTTCAGCCAGTTCAAGCGCCAGCAGCTTTACCAGATGGGCCTGGGCGGCACCGAACTGATTCACGGCGGGGGAAACTACCATCTGAGCGGCAACGGTGATGCGTATGCGACATCGCTGATAACGACTGAGAACAATCCGCCGAGCACCGCGACATCACTGTCGGCAGCGCAGATTCAGCAGATCTGGAATACGTATCAGGGGAACAACACGACGATCACCAATCAGTTTCCGCTGAGCGTCGATTCCACGGGCCACATTGATATGTGGATGCAGATTTATGCTGACAACAAGGTGTTTGTGAGCGATTGGCCGAGCAACTCCGGCAGCGCCCAGGATGTCATAAGCGACAACACCGCGGCGTTGATGCAATCGCGCGGCTACGAGGTGACGCGCCTGCCCGCGTACAGCATCAGCGGTGTGCATTACACCTATGCCAACATGGTGATGTTCAACAACATCGTGCTCGTGCCGAGCTACACCTCCGGCCCGGGCGCGACGGTTTCGGCGCAGGCGCTGGCAACCATTCAGGCGGCGCTGCCGCCGGGCAAGATCGCCGTCGCCATCAGCGGGCAGTCGCTTGTCACGTCGGCCGGCGTGTTTCATTGCATCGTGCAGCACCTGCCAATGCACAAAGGCCTGGCCGGCACCAACGGCGGCCTCGCGCCGACCGCTTACCTGCGCGGGCCCAACGCCACAACGACATTTAACATCGGCGATCAATACAACCTCCAGTGGATCAGCGATGACGACGGCGTCATCGCCGCAACCCAGGGCGTGCAGGCCGTCGATCTCCTGCTCAGCACCGACGGCGGCGCCACCTTTCCCACCGTGATCGCTTCCAACCAACCGGCGTTGGGAAGCTTCCTGTGGAACATTCCCGCCGGCCTTGAAACCACGCAAGCCCGCATCAAAGTCGTCGCCCGCGACGCCGCCGCCAACACCGGGTTTGATCTGAACGACGCAAGCTTTACCATCGACACGCTCGCCCCATCCATCACCAGCGCCTCATTCGCGTTCGAGACGGAGCAGCGCATCGACGTCCTGCCCAGCGAAGCCGCCACGCTCACCGGCGCCACGCTCACCAGCCTCACCACCGGTGAAATCCTGACCGGCGCCGCCGTCAGCATCACGCCCAACGATGCGACTATTTCCATCCGCAAATCCGCCGGCCTGCTGCCCGACGGCAACTGGCGCGTGACGGCGTTGACCAACCTCACCGATACCGCCGGCAACCCGTCGTCGCCGAATTTCCCGATCGATTTCTTCATCCTCGCCGCCGACGCCACCCGCGACCGCGCCGTGAACCTCGACGACTTCACCGCCTTGGCCGCCAACTTTGGCCAGGCCAATCGCGTCTTCAGCCAAGGCAACTTCGATTACAGCCCCGACGGCGTGGTGAACCTCGACGATTTCACCCTTCTCGCCAGCCAGTTCGGCAAGACGCTCGCGGTGCCGAGCGATGTGCCGCGCGCCTTCGCTCGAACGCCGATTTCTCCCGCGAAGCCGCAAGCGGAGGAGCCGCGGTTTTCCACGACGCGCATCATCGATGACATACTCGCATCCTGACTATAGATTCTTGAACCCCTGAACCCTGACCGCTGCATTGTGCCACGTGGCACAATGCGTCGAAGCGACAACTCACGACTCGCAACCAGCAACGAACCAC
>ENA-ORBV01001345-ORBV01001345.1-microbial-mat-metagenome-genome-assembly--contig:-NODE-1345-length-54875-cov-12.203913_pt1 | contig 54875 bp, 49 predicted proteins | sample MGYA00237777_ERZ505514 | MGnify/ENA primary metagenome ERZ505514 (study PRJEB26160, sample SAMN06269048) | microbial mat metagenome | isolation source: Oligotrophic lake microbial mat | place... | reverse complement strand
TTTCAAGCAGAAGACGGCATACGAGATTCGCCTTAGTCTCGTGGGCTCGGAGATGTGTATAAGAGACAGGGATAATTCAAAGGTATAATTTTAGCACGGTCGGTATCGAAATTGCCCGATCGACTTTTATTAAGATTTCGCGACCCTCACATCAAGCACTCAAGCTTAGAAACCCGGTTTTTTGCCTGCTTCCACGCTGGTATAGCAACCGCAAATAGGGTGAGGACGTTGTTAATTGCTCAAACCATTGTTTTTCTTGCCGAATGCCTTTGGCCGAATCCTATACGCGCTTTCTCAGGTATTGTTGAGAATGGTCAGGGGGCGTCAGGCGGGCCGGACTGGGGGGATCTAAAAAACAGACTGCACCGCTGCTATACCGTCTTTTTCCGGGATCTGGAGCGCCACTAATTCATTAAACACGATCGAGCAAACGGATCGATCGGCGTTTCCAATTCGGTTACGGCATCAAAAAACTCAAAACTCATCGAGTGGCTGCGCGTTGTACGCGCCGGCTGGGGCGGCAATCTCCAAACTCCCTTGATTCACCAGCGATAGCGGTAATTTTTAAAAGGAGCTCCCTCGATGGTGAGCAAGTCGATGGGATAAATTGGAGCACCACTTGCCATATATTGAAACATTTCCCGAACTTCCTCTCCCCGCAACGACAACTGGTCTAATTCCTTGAGAGAATACCAGCCCGCGCACAAAGTATGCTCATCCGGCTTACTCTTGGGCGGCGTCTTATCTTGTGGACGAGCCACAAAAATGACTCGGAGGCGCACATTGCCCCTAGGCATCACTGTGTGTTCTACCCGGAGAATTCCCTCAACGATGACGGAAATGCCCGCTTCCTCAAGGGTATTACGCATAGCAGCTTCGAGCAAAGTCTCCCCTTTTTCCACTCGCCCTGCTGGGAGATACCACTGCTGCTCGTACTTGCGCTCTTGTACCAGTAGAAAACGGTCTTCTAAGTGAACGACAACTAGGGTAAAATACCATGTTTGAATCGGCTCGCGAGCCATAGAAGTAGATATTCCCTAAGCAAAAGGTTTAACGAGCGGCAGATGTTAGCAATTCAAAGGATGCTTCGGCAAGCGTCTTTGAACTTGAAAAACAGATCGTAGCACTCCGGCCGCAAAATCTAAAATCTAAAATCTAAAATCTAAAATCTAAAATTGACAATGCCATTACCAACCGTGATTTTACCAGGATATTTTGCTGCTGCTTCCGACTATCGCGAATTAGAAAAGTCTCTGGTCGATCGAGGTTTCCCAACAGTAACAGTGCCTCTGGGCAAGGGAGATTGGTTGCCGACTTTTGGCGGGCGGTCGATGGTGCCAATTTTGCGACAGCTCGATCGCACGGTCAAACAAATGTTACAGCAATACGGCGTTCCCCAGATCAATCTCGTCGGTCATTCCGCCGGCGGCTGGATTTCTCGCATCTATTTGGGCGAAAAGCCTTACACGATTCACGGCGACGTGCTTGAGGACGCGGGTTTGTGGGAAGCTCACCCTTATGTGAATACTTTGATCACTTTAGGCACGCCGCACGTCTCTCAAGAGCGCTGGACGCGCAAAAATCTAGATTTTGTCAAAATTCACTATCCGGGCGCTTTTCACCCGCAGGTGCGCTACGTGTGCGCTGCTGGGAAGGCGGTTTTTGGCAAGCGGGGTTTTGGAACTTGGCTGGCTTATAAAAGTTACGAGTTGACTGTGGGGAAGGGCGAAAGTTGGGGAGATGGAATTACGCCGGTGGAAGCTGCTGTTTTGGACGGGGCCGAAAATCTGGTGTTGGAGGGGGTTTGGCATTCGCCTCGTTCTCCGGGGAAGTGGTACGGTTCGCCGGAGGTTTTGCCTGCTTGGATTGAGTATTTGCGTTAAATTCAATCCCAAGTCTGTTGCGATCTCTATCGTATCTTTGCAAGATTTGTGAAGGAGATTTTTTTTATGAACCGCAGAGGAAACAGAGAAAAAGCAGAGATAAGAGAGGGTATTCACATCTGCTGAAAGGAAGGCTATGTTTATGTTAAAACTTAATTTTTTGATGGCGAACTGTAACTATTATGATGACACGTTCACGATTACTCAATCCTCTTTTAACTGTACTTCCTTTGCAAAATGGCGATCGGCGCCTCAGTCGCGCTGAATTCGATCGCCCTTACAGTGCAATGCCGCAGTAAAAAAAGCTGAATTGATTGAAGGAATAGTTGATGTGGCATCATCGGTAAGATTCAGAAGTCACGGCGAACCACAGGATCGCATTATAGGTTGGCTGGGGTTTACGAGGCTGCTACGTCTGGGGGAGAATTGGGTGACTCGCCTTTTCAACAGTCCGAATGCAACAAAAGGCGATCGCACTTTAAAATTGTGGAAATGGATAAGATTGTAAGTGGAAAAAGAGGTTGCGGTGGCACGAGCGTTAACCCAACATATAAGATGCACGATCGCCCTTTTTTCGCTGGGGCGATCGCCCTAGGGGATGGCTACGCTTCACGCTCTTGTGTGCAATCATTGCCCTTTTAGATGGTGGAAATGGATCGGATTGTCAGTAGAAAAAGAGGTTGGGTGACACAAGAGTTAAGCGAATATGCTGGGGCGATGCTTTCTGGGGGTAACGGCAACGCACTAAGCCAATACCAAGATACTTTCTACTTCGCTATTCCAAAATTGAATTATAATGTCAAAATTATCTCTTAATATCTGAACAATCTTGGACATTGGACTGTTACCAATGCGAAGGTAGATAAATTTTGGTGGATGACCGTAGAGCAAGCTCCGTTGATGAAAATCAGAATCCTTGGAAACAATCACGAAATTATTCGTCTTTGCATATTCCCAAATAATTGAATCATCAGTATTCGTAAGTGCCAAAGTTTAGACATGAGCGGAGTCGGGATACAAATCGATAATCCTGCGAACAATTATGTCGGACAGGTTTTCGTCCAGTAGTAGTCTCACAAAGATGCCACAAATAGTTTTTTCTCACGGTCAGCAGCAAAGGCAAGACAAGCTTTGATATCTTGGGAAGTGAGTTCCGAAAAATCTTCTAAAACTTCTTCCTCTGTCATACCACCAGCTAGATACTCTAGGATATCGTACACAGTAATTCGCATTCCCCGAATACACGGCTTGCCACTGCGTTTTCCAGGTTCAATCGTGATGATTTGATTGTATTCCATAGGTTTTTGAGAATAATTGCTTAAATCTATCATAGATCCTATTTTTCCCAATCAACACTATTATCGTCAAGATCGTTTTATAGGCGATCGAGGCAGAAAAAGGATCTCGCCCTTTGTTTTGCTAGGGCGACTCACGAAGAGGGATAGCTACGCTTCACGCCCTTGTGTGCGATCAGCGCCCTTTGAAATGGTGGAAATGGATCAGATTGTCAGTGGAAAAAGAGGTTGGGTGACACGAGGGTTAAGCGAATATGTAGGAAAGGGCGATGCCAACGGCCGGCTTCGCCTACGCCCATCAGAGCGAGCGATAGGATAAAGTATTGACAAACTAGCTAACCTGTATAATATTGAAGCGTTATATTAAATCTAAAGCTGATTCAGGGATGATTTATCTGATTCAAGAGCGTGGAACTAAAGAGCAAATTGAAGAAATGCTAGAAATCCTTGGCAGTTATATTAAACTGGCAGTGGATATCGAACGGCGAATTCTGACAGGTGGTGGAGAACTTCACGCTGATTGCGAAGCTTTGTTGCTGGAAAACGGGAGCAAGCAGGTAGATATCTGGGGAGCAGACTGGTATCCGCTGACGCAAGAAGTAGGTTATGAATCTCTAATCAATATCCGTCCACGTCAGAACAATCGCTCAATGGAAATTCAAGACCCGGTTATTCGCGAACAGGTTGCTCAAATCGTTCAACAGTTATTAGGAGGATTATGAGAGATTGGAATGCTTTAAAGGAACGCTATTTACGAGACGAACTACCCATTCGTTTGGGGAATTTAGCATCGAATTTGGCACGAATTAAATCTCGCTGTCAAAATTCAGCTAATGGCGAACTGGTTGAAGGTTTGCTGCAAGAAAGTAAGATTTTTATTGAGTGGACGGCTCTCGATGCAGAGGTAGAAATAGCCGCTGAGTTAGTTGAGTTACAAGTTCAGTTAGCTTGCTGGCAGTATCGTTGGACAAGGATTTGGGAGGATGCAGAACAACGAAATAGATTGGCGGAAGAAACAAAGATTTGGTCAGAGAAAGTGCTGAATATGTCGGGTTTATTGGCAGTCAATTAGGTAAAGTGCGATCGCCCTTTGTTTGCTGGGGCGATCGCCCTACAGGATAGCTACGCTTCACGCCCTGGGTGCAATCATCGCCCTTTGAGAGGGTGGAAATGAATCGGATTGTCGGTGGAAACAGGGGTTGGGGTGACACGAGGGTTAAGCGAATATGGAAGATGGGCGATCGCCTACGCACTACAAATCATCGATCGTCACCAACCCGCCTTCGATGAACTGAATGATCAGTTCTCGATCGGCTAACATACCAGTTCCTAGCAATGGTCGCCTTCCTGTAGCAATCACACGAACTTCCCGTTCTTCCCCATCCCAGATGACAACCGCTTCATGGACTGGCAGTAAAACCTCGCTGTTGTCTGCCAAATTTGCTGGAAGATCGAATATAAAAGGTAATCTTAATAATGAAACGGCTTCTGGAGGCAAGCAAAGGTCTCCTGTGAATCCTGTATCGATGACAAATTCGATCGGTAAGGTTGAGCCGTTGGGGAGTATAAATGTCAAAGTGACGGTGGCGTGTCTATCAGTCACAATACCCCAAATCATTTGTATACACGCTCCATAACTCCACCGAATGACACAGCTACATTGTATCCAATACGGATGCCGAATAGACGAGCATTGGGATGTTTTACTCCCAGGTTGCGGGCTGCTTTTAACCCAGTTTCATCTACTTCGTAGTCTCCTGATTCAAAGTCGATGATTACCATCTTCCCGATGTTTTCCTCTATCTCGACTTGTTGGCGGATGCTGTTTTCGTACAATTGTCTTGCACGCCGTGCCACTTCTGCGCGGCTTAAAAGGATGGTTTGCATAGTCTCGCCTCGCGATCGCTACACTGATATTGTACCGCAGAGGACGATCGCCCTTTGTTTGCTTGGGCGATCGCCCTACAGGATAGCTACGCTTCACGCCCTTCGTGCAATCATCGCCCTTTGAAATGGTGGAAATGGATCGGATTGTCGGTGGAAAGAGAGGTTGGGGTGAGACGAGGGTTAAGCGAATATGTAGGAAAGGGCGATCGATCTTTTTTGCACCGAGGGCGATCGCATTTAAAAGACTGTGCAGCCTCTCTTCATTTCTCTATTGGATAAACCTCAAAAGCTAACTCATGACGAAAAAAACAGACATTAAACTCCGCAAAAAAGTTAAGGTGTCCAAGGATTACGGGTGCGTCTGTCGATCGACTCCAGGCAAATGCAAGTAAGATCGGCGAAAACTGAGCAACTGTACCCGAAAGCACCAATCCCCGTGCCTCGTTGCTAGCCAAATTCCCGCTCAACTGAATAGGAACTGTTTGCTGTTCCCATATTACGCCTAGTTGTAGACCAATCTCATAGGGCAGGACGTTGACACTCTCGCCCGTATCCAACAATGCCATCACTTCTACAGAGTTGCTGCCGTTGGAGAGTGTGATGGGCAAATATGGCAGAATGCTCGATCGCCCAAGGCTATCAATTCGTTCTGTAAATGCAAATCTTTGACCATTAAGCATTGGCTGATTCCTGGGCGGCAACTAGAAGTTCTGATAATGCTTTAACTCCTTCACTATCCGCCTGTGGAGACCATACAACTGCGCTGGTTGATGCTAGTTGATTCAGGAGTATATTTTTTGAATTACTATCTTCATTAGGTTCTAGGCTGCATCCTTCTTCTTTGGCAACTGCAAGCAGGAGAAAGTGAATAAGTCGAAGTTTATCTTGATGAGATAGCTGGTTAACGGTGGGTAAAAGTTCGCTGAGAGGCATATTGTTTGTTTAAGATTATATACATCTAGTTTAGCCTCCTTTTCTCGCGTTATGAGAATAATCGCCCTTTTGTTTGCTGGGGCGATCGGCCTACGGGATAGCTACGCTTCACGCCCTCTGTGCAATCAGCGCACTTTGAGATGGTGGAAATGGATCAGATTGTCGGTGGGAAAACAGGTTGGGGTGACACGAGGGTTAATGGAATATGTCGGATGGGGCGATCGCGATTCCAAGATTTTCGCCTGGATTATGACCACACCCGCTGAATGGGATAAGCATCAAAAGCCGAATCGCAACTAATTAAAACAAGAGAATGATTCATCGCCTGTGCTACCAGAATGCGATCGAACGGATCTCGATGATGGAGAGGAAGACTTACATAAAACTCAGTGTCTTCAAATGTAATTGGTAGAATCTGAACGTTAAGGTATTGCAATTCCTTCGGCAAATCTTCAAATGGTCGATTCAGTTGAAGCTTACCGATATTAATTTTAATGGACATTTCCCAAAGGCTGGCAATACTAAAATACAAATCTGTTTTAGTATCAATCGCTTCTTTCGCTTTACTACCTAGATTGCGATCGCCAAGTAAATACCAAAGAAAAGCATGAGTATCTAAAAGGAATTTCATGTTACATATATTCCTTTAAATCTTCGAGTGGTTGGTCGAAATCATCAGACATAAATATCTGACCGACCCAACTGCCATAACCATGAATTTCTTCAAGCTTTTCTTGAGATGATTCACTTGTTCCGTGTTTCTCAAGTAGATATTTTGCATAATGCAATATCTCTGTTTTTAGAGATTCTGGCATCTTGACGATAGTTTGAAAAATCTCTATGTCAATAGGCATAATTTCAGTGGAATATTGAGGAGGTCATTTTTGCCTATTATACCATAATTACAGTCTAACAAAGGGGCGAGATCCCTTTGTTTGCTTGCTTGGGCGATCGCCCTACGGGATAGCTACGCTTCACGCCCCAGTGTGCAATCATCGCCCTTTGAAATGGTGGAAATGGAGCGGATTGTCGGTGGAAACAGAGGTTGGGTGACACGAGGGTTAATGGAATATGCTTGGTGGGGCGATCGCGATAAATGTCAGTCACCCAGATTCATCAGCAGAATTTTGAAACCGTTAATTAGACCGTGACTGATTTGGCAATTTTTGCAAGTAATCGCAACGCTTCATTTACAGAAGCAGAGTCTCGAAATATCTCTGCTACATCTGGGTCGAGAATCACCACATTACTGGATTGCGTATAAGCTTCATAGTATTTGCCACGGACACCGCCTGAAAAATCATATTCAGGTTTCATATCGTCATTGACTGTTTCTTCAGATTCCTGACTCATAGTTTCTTCTCTCCTGTCGGGTGGCTCTCGCGAGCACTGATTAAACGCACCTAATTTGGCTGGTCAGGATATTGGTACAGCTATGCCGCTCTCAGGTAAGCTAGAATTGCTCAGAATAATATCGTCTACCTGTCTAATCTGTTTCCAATCAATTACTGCAACCCAAAGACTTTCCTCTTCAGAATATTGTACCGCGCCGTCTACTTCTAATTCTTCGCTATAGAGGGTAAGCAATTTACCATTTTGCAACTTAATATTTTGGCGGCTCAAATCTTCGATAGTCCCAACGCAATTCAGACGAAGGCGACCTTGTTCATCGGCATTATGAAAGTCGGCAAAAATTCTAGGGTGACTCATAATTATACTCTCATCAAGATGGTTGCTGTGCTGGATTGGGAATTGTTGGTGTCAGCAGAAGGCTTGCTTGCTCTGCTGTTAATCCAGTTAGAGTTGCATGATTTGAACTTCTGCCAGAAGTACGGATGACATCTCCATCGGACGATCGAACCTCGCCTACTGTGGTCACACCAACTTGTCCGTGGGGGATTGTTGCTGCTAACTCTGCTACAGACAATCCTACTGCACATTCTACAGAAATTCCCGTGATACCGCTAGGGTGGGTTCCTGTGGCACGTTGAATATCTTCTGGGCGATTACGGCCGCCACGAATTACTAAGGCTTCGTTTGGAATCTTTTCCACAATGCAGGCTGTTTGATTCAGGTACGCGCTACATTTTATCAGCAATCTCGGCTATTATTCTGCGATTTTTTATATTAGCCTTTTCGGTGAAGGTAACAATAATCAGGTCTGTTGTTAGGTAGTAGTCTAACACCCTTGATTTTCCCTTGGAAACTCGATCGCTAAATCCCGATTAAATCCTTATTCTACTCTCGGCAATCAAAAACAGTCCGAAGTGTTAAAAAGTGCGATCGCCCTTTGTTTGCTGGGGCGATCGCCCTATGGATAGCTACGCTTCACGCCCTCTGTGCAATCAGCGCACTTTCAAATGGTGGAAATGGATAAGATTGTGAGTGAAAAAAGATGTTGGGTTGATGCAAGGAAACTCAACCTACAATGTCTACCCAACTTGGCAAGAAGAACTTACTCCCAGAATATCACCCGTTTCAAAAAGAGCTTCGGTTCGACAGGTGTGATTACATCTAGATTGGAAAGGACAAGAGCTGCACTTGTGTGGAAGAAAGTCTGTGGTTGCTGAACGGTAATAACTGAATAGATATGAATCTTCAAAAATATTCTCTAATTTCTGTTTATTTAAGTTCGGTAACTCAAATGAGTATTCAACATCAAGCGGAGGGTATGCAAGAGACTCACAGGGTACTACTGAACCATCATGCTTAATTGTTGCTCTAGCAAATCCACACAAGCATGATGGGGGCATCTCACCATTCAAGTCATTAAAAAATACCTTACTGTACCAGCTATAAAATTTCAATTGCGTGCTATCATATTTTTGCCTCAATTCTTTCATGGTGTTCACCATAGTAAGATGATCTTCCTCTGTAAGAAATATATTTTTAGAGGATGGGATTAAGCTAGCACGACCTAGTTTTTTTACTTGACCAACTGTTACTTGGCTTACACCTCTTTTAATTAGAAAATCTACTGTTTCTTTTACAAAAGCAATACTATCCTTTGTAACTGTGAGGGTAGTAAAAACTTTAATACCACGATTAATCATATAATCAATGGCTTCAATTACTTGCTTATATCCTCGTCTTTGCAAGTTGTGTATTTGCTCTGGTCCATCTACGCTAACAGAGACGTGATTCAATCTTGCTTCATAGTCTTTATGCCATCTGCTTGGAATAAAAAGCCCATGAGTATCTATATTAATCAGAATATCTTCTCTTAAGGCAGTAATAATCTCATGGAGATCATCTCTAACAAAAGGCTCACCACCAATAAGAGAGATATGCTGAACAGGCAGACTATTTACTTGTTCCACAATGTCGAGCATTTGAAGAGTAGGTAAGTCCATAACTTTAGCTACTGAATCTGTAAAACAGTAGCTACAATCAAGATTGCACCTGTTTGTGATGTGCCAGACTATACTGAGAAGCTGAGGTTTCATCATAGGATTATTTCAAATAAAGGACTCTAAAAGTTTAGATTGAGAAAAAGCGAGATCTGTCTAGTATGCTTTGTAGGTGTGTGTGATACTCCTGTATTTTTCTCGTTTGGATTATTCATTAATCACAAAGAGGTGTTCCCTACTATAGATCTCGCATCAAATTTGCTCCCTTAACAGATTTAGTCGTAAGGTGGGCATGGAACTTTGTTCTTCATATGCCCTAAAAACTGTTCTGCTGAAACGTTCTCTACCCAAACATTTTTGGCAAATTCGGCTGTTGACTGCTTGTCGGCCAAACTTTCTGCTGATTTTAGAGACACCTGACGCTTCGGAAGCTCAACCAAATTGATCTTTCGCATTTTTACTTTCTCCTATCACGATGAAAAATAACACTAACTTAAGGTCTAAGTATGTGTTAAACTACTGGGTGCTGTCTAAATCCATCATCCTTATAAATCAAAGATTTGTCTAGGCCAAAATGCTCAATTTTGTTGGCAATTTTGTCTGCTACTCCAACTCCCTCGCGTGAAAAATGTTGGAAAATGTTGGAAAATGTTGGGTATAATACGATAGATCAGAACATCTGAGATGCTGCATGAATCTTAAGGAAGTGTTAAAAATGGCTGACGAGATGGTATTTACCAAGACGGGTCAGCATCTCGATAACTTACAAGAGGCAATTCTGCGAGGAACTCTACAAGGTGAAACATACACCCAAATTGCCAAGGAAAAGCACTCTGACGAGAGTTATGTCAGGGATATTGGCTCAAAGTTATGGCAGATATTTTCAGAAGAATTAGGACAAAAAGTCAAGAAATCAAATTTTAGAGCAACAATGGAGAGGCAGCAAATTCCGATAGTTTCACATTTGGAACAGCATCACAACCAAATTAGCAGCGTTAATTTCTGTGGAGACACTAAACACCTCTCAAATATACTAAACTCGAATCCGTCAACTGAGCAAACATCTAACCCACAAGAAACCCCAACTTTACATCAAGATTTAAGCGAAATGCCACAATTAGGTGCTTTCTACGATCGCACTTCCCACCTCCAAACCCTCACAAACTGGATTCTACAACAAAACAGCAGCCTCATAGCCCTCACCGGCATCAGCGGCATCGGCAAAACCACCCTCGCAGTGCAACTCATCCAACAAATCAAAGACGAATTTGAATACGTCATTTGGTGCAACCTCGACACATCCCCCACCCTCCCTGAATTTGAAGCCAACCTAATCCAGTTTTTCTCCCAGTACCAAAAGCAAGACTCACCCACAACCAACCAGAAAGCATTATCCCTAATTAAATATTTACAAGAACATCGCTGCTTAGTAGTCTTAGATGACATTCACAACCTGTTCAGCAGCGGCGAATTAGCAGGAAAATATCAACCAGAATACGAAGAATATCGCTCTTTATTCAAACAAATAGAAAAATTATCCCATCAAAGTTGCTTCCTGCTAATCGGTTGGGAACAACCAAGAGAACTTACTCAAATTAAAAACCCAAATACACAAATTAACACCTTACAACTCAAAGGTTTAGACATCGCAGCCGGACGGGAAATCCTCAGAGATTACGGATTAGCAGACATCGACAACTACTCAGCACTGATTCACCGCTACCAAGGCAATCCCCTCTGGTTAAAAAGCGTCGCCACTCAGATGCAAGAGTTGGGCGGATGCGTCACAGAGTTATTATTAAATGATATTATATTGTTGCCCGAAGATTTGAAAGATATTTTACAGCAGCAATTTAGCCGCCTATCCCAACTCGAAAAACAAGTCCTCTCCTTGTTAGCCAAAACAAGCGATCCAATTAACCTTACCCAATTGCTAGAAAATAGCCAAATTCCCGCCTCAGATTTGGTAAATGCGCTGCAATCTTTATCGCGGCGCTGCTTGATAGAACAACAAGCAAAATTTTACACTATTTCACCTGTACTGAGGCAATATGCTGCGATAAGACTCGGTGGTTGAAACCGCCGTCTTATCTTAAATACCCCTTTATTTCTTAGTCCCTCTGAGCTCGGACATCGTTTGTGTAGACGCGGTTTCAACCGCCGTCCGATCTAGTGATGCTTTGCCCTAAATGCTTCAACACTTGAAATGCCGATCGCAATTCACTACGCACACTATAAATCGAAAATGCCCGCGATAACCCGTATTGAGGCGTAGGTTGAGCCATAAGTTTCACAAACAACACATCATCGCCATTCGTCAACATCCCAAACCTCGGTTTATCCAAATCGGGATTTGCCATCATGTATGCTAATGCTTGGGGTAATGCCGATCGCACCGAAATCGTAGTCTTCTTACACTCCAAAACTATTACCCAAAGCTGATTCTGCAAAATCAAAATATCAATGCGTCCGCGCAGCGTTTCTTCCCCATCATCGATCGCAATTTCGACCGCAGCCTCAGCCTTCATTCTAAACGGTGGATCGTAGAAACCCGCCAGTTCTAACAAAGGTGATGCCACCAGCAATGCCACTGACCCTTCTAACAACTCTCCATCTGCTCTATGATATAGCAATCTGCGTCGTAGCGTATCCAAAGCACTCTGTTCCGAATCGCTGGGACTTGGCAATTGGGCTAGCCACTCAGTAAAAAAAGCCTCATCCTCAGTTCGGCTCAAATTCAACCTTGATTCAGCCTCAGCAAGGCTTTTAATAGCATCTGTAACTGCAATAACCTTTGCCATGCGTTCACCTTTGATTCAAGCAGTTGAATTGCCAACGGACATTAGCTTCATTTTATAATAAAAAACTCAAACACGAGCTATTCTTTTTGAACTGTAGTCCCTATCTTATGTTATACTAAGGCAGGGCTACTGATTTTTATTCGGAGCATTACGCCCATGATATTACAAGTTTCAGAACAAATAACAACTATTCAAGAACAACGCTTTATCTTACCCGGTTATTATACTTGGGAACAATTTGAGACGCTAGAAACCTTAATAGAAGATGCCCCAGGCTTGCGAATAACTTATTTAGATGGGTGTGTGGAGTTTATGACACTAGGCGAAAACCACGAACAAATAAAAAGTGTTTTGGCTCTATTTATAGGACTTTACTTTTTTGAGAAAGGGATTAATTTCATTCCTGTAGGGAGTGCAACTCGCAGAAACCAGGCAAAAGATGTATCCTTTGAACCTGATGAGTCTTATTATATAGGTTCAAGGAAAGAGCATCCCGATTTAGCCGTGGAAGTAACGATTTCTAGCGGTAGCACAAATAAACTCGCTAAATATCTGCGACTTCGCATCCCTGAAGTTTGGTTTTGGGAAAATAATCGACTTGCTGTCTATCGGCTGCGCGAGGATGATTACGAGCAAGTTTCAAGAAGTGAGTTTTTGCCGGAGTTGGATTTAGAATTGCTGGTACGCTGCGTTTTGATGCCTTCAATAATTGAGGCAAGGACTGAGTTTCTCAATGGGATTCGGCCGCAGTAATTCGGTTAATTAATAGGATTTACGCAACGGACACAATTACTGAGGCAATATGCTGCGATAAGACTCGGCGGTTGAAACCGCGACTATACAAACGATGTCCGCCTCCGCGGACTAAGAGATATAAATTAGATAGAATAATCAGTAGTCGCAATTCCATTGTTTGCCATGACACTGAAAGAATTAGAGCCTCAACTGCTGGCACTCTCTGACAACGAAAAAGCTCAAGTTGTTCAACTCCTATCTCAGGGCAAAATCACCCTGGGGCGCGGTATAGAAAAAACGCCTAATGTTTGTGGTGGGAGTGCCTGCATTGCGGGAACTCGCATCACCGTTTGGGGACTTGTAGAAGCTCGTCGCATTGGGTATAGCGAAGCCGATTTACTCACAAGCTATCGAGCCCTCTCTGCTACTGATATTGCTAACGCTTGGGCTTATGCCGAAGCTTTTCCCGACGAAATTGAAACAGAAATCCGGGAAAACGACGAAGTAATGGACGAGGAACTGTAACGCATGGCACGTCTCTATTCGCAGCAAATTATACGGTAGTGATACTAAATCCGACTTAAATACCCCTTTATTTCTTAGTCCGCGGAGGCGGACATCGTTTGTGTAGACGCGGTTTCAACCGCCGTCTGATCTTTACTAAGGCAGGGCTACTGATTTTTATTCGGAGCATTACGCCCATGATAGTACAAATTTCAGAACCAATAACAACTCTTCAAGAACAACACTTTGCTTTACCAGGTAATTATACTTGGGAGCAATTTGAGGCGCTAGAAACCTTAATAAAAGATGCCCCAGGGTTGCGAATAACTTATTTAGATGGGTGTGTCGAGTTTATGACAACTGGTGAACCCCATGAAATTTACAAAAAAATGCTAGCTATTTTGCTAGAAGCTTACTTTTTTGAAAAAGGTATTAAGTTTATTCCAGTTGGGAATGCAACTCGCAGTGACAAAACTCAAGATGTGTCATTTGAACCAGATGAGTCCTACTATTTAGGTGAGAAAAAAACACATCCAGATTTGGCAATCGAAGTCACTATTACCAGCGGCGGCATAGATAAACTAGAAAAATACAAGCGCTTAAAAATCGCTGAAGTCTGGTTTTGGGAAAACAATCAGCTTGTGCTTTATCGACTGCATGAAAATAATTATGAGCAAATTTACCGCAGTGAATTCTTGCCGGATTTAGATATTGCTTTGCTAGTTCGTTGTGTGCAAATGTCTGATATTTTGGCAGCAAGGACTGAGTTAATCGAGAGTATTCGCCAGCAGTAATAATGCTGGACACAATATCACCGATGGGGGCAACCGGGCGTGGGATTGCCCGTACAAAACGCGCTTGTGTAGACGCGAGTTCGTTCAAGACTGTTCTATCGGTTTCTATCCGCAAACAAAAAACCGGGCAACTTCACAGCTACCCGGCAATCCAAACTTTAGACTTCAGATAAATCTCAAATCTCAAACCTAAAATTATTAAACAGCGACAGTCTTCTTAACAGAAGAGCTCAATTCGCCCTTAGCATACTTAGCTGCGAAATCGTCCAAAGAAACTTGCTTGATCTTTGTACCGTTACCGGCGGAACCGAAAGAGTTGTAACGATCGCTACAAACCTTCTGCATATACTTGATCGACGGCTTCAAGAAGTGGCGCGGATCGAATTCCTCGGGCTTAGCAAACAAAGCTTCGCGCACCGCAGCGGTAATCGCCAAACGGTTGTCAGTATCGATGTTGATCTTGCGAACGCCGCACTTGATACCCTTTTGGATTTCTTCCACAGGTACGCCGTAGGTTTCGCGGATTTTGCCGCCGTTGCTGTTGATGATTTCCAGCAATTCTTGGGGTACAGAAGAAGAACCGTGCATTACCAAGTGAGTATTCGGCAAGCGGCGGTGAATTTCTTCAATGCGGCTGATTGCCAAAATTTCGCCAGTCGGCTTGCGGGTGAACTTGTAAGCGCCGTGAGAAGTGCCGATCGCCACTGCGAGAGCATCAACACCGGTTTGCTCAACGAAATTAACAGCTTCTTCAGGATCTGTCAGCAATTGATCGTGGGAAAGCGCACCTTCAAAGCCGTGGCCGTCTTCTGCTTCGCCCATTCCTGTTTCCAGAGAACCCAAGCAACCCAGTTCGCCTTCAACGCTAACGCCGATCGAATGAGCAACCTTCACAACTTCGCGAGTAACTTCAACGTTGTACTCGTAGCTGGCGGGAGTTTTAGCATCCGCTTCCAGAGAACCATCCATCATCACGCTGGTGAAACCTTGGCGCATGGCAGAATAGCAAGTGCCGGGGGCATTGCCGTGGTCTTGGTGCATACAAATGGGAATGTGAGGATAGGTTTCAACTGCTGCCAAAATCAAGTGGCGCAGGAAATTTTCCCCAGCGTAGGAGCGAGCGCCGCGAGAAGCTTGCAAAATCACGGGGCTGTTGGTTTCGTCAGCAGCGCGCATGATCGCTTGGATTTGCTCCATGTTGTTGACGTTGTAAGCCGGTAGGCCGTAACCATTTTCAGCCGCGTGGTCGAGCAGCAGTCGCATAGGTACAAGCGCCATAGATATTCCTCCTAATTATTTATGTTTCTGGGCAGTGAATTTTGGACAAGCTCAATTCTTAGGATAATCTTAAGACAATTTGTAGCCGATCGCGCACTATCTTTCCAGATTTACTTAAAAGTTCAAAAAACAAAATTTTGAGTTCCGAGCATTCCACTCAAAACTCAAAATTTTTAACTCACAAATTTTTTATGGGTCGCCCGGGATTTGAACCCGAGACCAATCGGTTAAAAGCCGAATGCTCTACCGCTGAGCTAGCGACCCGCGAAAACATTGTTACCGCACACAATTTCTAATAGTAGCACCCCTCATTTGAAATAGCAAGTGTTTTTTAAATAAAATTTGCAGTCATGCGAACCAGCATCTCGCAAGTCGCTCCCGGCTGCAAATAAATCAAGTGTTCGCCAGTGTTGAGGGCATTTCGAGGAGCAGTCCAAGGTTCCAAACAGTAAAAATCCTTGCCCTTCACCATCCAGAAAACCAACTTCCCATAGCTGGAGTTGTAACTGAGTGTGAGTCGCAAGTTCTGGGCCGCGTCAGTGACAGTAGCAGCAAGACCAGTGAGCTCGTCAAAGGAAACATCAATTTCATCCAACGTCGGGTCAAAAACCCCAGTGAAGTAACCCTTGGAATGGGTGTTCTGATCTCTGTACTGCATCCCCGGAATCTCAAAGCGCAGCTTAGATTTGTCCGTCGCCAAAAAGTAGGGGTGCAAACCACTAGAAAACGGCATGGGTTCGTCAGACAGATTCGTGTAGCGCTGAAAAATTTCCAAAGAATTGCCTTTAATCTGATAAGTGAAGGCTAGTTGGAAATCAAAGGGATAAACAGCCAGCGTCTTGTCGCTGCTGTCGAGAATCAGCGTCAGAGCGGCGCAACCCTCCGTAACTTGTTCGCCTATTGTCCAAGGCAAGTCTCGAGCAAAGCCGTGCTGTTTGAGCTTACGCTCCACTCCCTTGTGGGTGTAAGTATTGTCGGGGAGATTGCTGCAGATGGGAAACAGGATGGGAATCCCGCCACGTACAGTTAGATCGGGATTGGCGAACCGTTCCGCGTCCAAATAGAAGATTTCTTTGCCTTCAACCAGCCAGCTAGTGGCAATACCGCCCCGTTCCGGCACAACTTCTAGAGTAGAGTTAGCGGTTTCGTCGGAGAGGATATAGGTTTTGTACTGCTTTTGCTTGAGCGCGATCGCAAACACATTTGTCATCGGTAGTAGGTCATTGATCATTGGTTGTCAGTAAATCGGTCGTTAATAATTGGTCGCTGGTATGTTGATGTTCACCCATTACCGCCCCTATCCTCCCCCTGCCTCCTCGTTGTTCCGACCCCCACCGGCTAACCAATGCTCCCAGCTATAGGAGGGAGGGCGATCCGGTGCTTGGAGCGTTTGCTGCTGTTAGCTGGAACGATCGCGGAGGCCGACTGCTGTTTGAGTGCGACTTCAAAAGATACAGCCCGAGTGGGGGGAAGATAGCTTTGGGGACTCGGCACTGCTCCTTGACTGGGAGAAGGGGGCGAAATAAACGGTTCTTTGATGAATGGCTCTTTTGTAAACGGCTCTGGTTCCCGGCTGGGATTTTGAGGTTCAGTGCGGTAGATGCGCGGCGGCAAATTTTGATTCGGAGGCGGGTTTGATTCAATTGCAGGCCCCGTCCCGTTCGGGAAAAATGAGGAGTTGTCCGGCTGTTGGGGCGCAGCCGGCAAAGCCGGCAAAATCAAAGTAGGTTTGGGTTGTCCGGGGCCTTGCTGATTGCTTTCACCGGAGGTTCCCCCGGAACCTCGTCCGGGCCCGTATGTACCGCTCTTTGCTGCTCCTGGCAATGGAGAATTTGGAGTTTTTGATGCCGCTCCTGGCTGGACTAGGGCATCGAGAACTACAGAAGATCCCATCGGTCGATCGAAAATACTAGAAATTTGCTCGACGCGTTTGAGGATGCGATCGGCTGCGGCTCCCTTCACCACCTTCGGCTGAAACTTTTTCACCTCCACAGGCAGAAACTCTACCTTCATATTCCTGTCTTTGAGCGATACTTTCAGGACTGCGGTATCGTAATCCCTGCGAGCATTCGGGCCGAATATAAAATTACCCAGCGAGTAAACTATCGGGCGGCCCTTGTAAATTTCTGCACCTTGCAATACCTGGGGATGGTGTCCCACTACCAAATCAGCTCCTTGGTCGATCGTGAACCGAGCCAAATCAATCTGCCAGTCCCCCGGATAATCTGCCAATTCGACTCCCCAGTGGTAATTAACAATAATCCAGTCTACCTGACCCCTAAGAGCTCGAATATCCTCAGCCACGCGATTGTTACGGCGGGGGTTAGTGCCCGCTTTCCCTTGGTCAGCGACATTAAGCTCGGCATCGTAATAGCCGAGGTAGGCAATCCGCTGACCTTTAACTTCAATAATATCTGGACGCCTCGCTTCTTTAATATCTCTGCCGACTCCCAGGTGTTGAATCCCACTATTATCTAGAGTATTCATCGTCTCCACCAGGCCCGGTTCTTCGTAATCCATGGCGCGGCTATTTGCCAGATTGACAATATCCACTCCTCCGGCTGTTAATACTTTCACCGCTTCTGGATCGGCTTTAAAATTTAATTGTTTTTTGCCAGACCCCAATGTAGAGCGAGTCAGGGAGTTTTCTAGGTTAACCATCGCCACATCTGCTTGCCGGTACTCGTCCATATTGGCGAAAGCCCATTGGTGATCGTTGGCAGCAGATGCTCCGAGCGCATCCGATAGATTCACATTTCCTCCGAACATCAGCGTTACTGTTGGGTCGTAAGGATTAGCAACTTGCTTTTGCTGTACTACTGGTACCACTTCTAAGGCCGCTTGCACCGTATCCGCACGTTTTGGAGGCGGCCCCGAAATTACAGCAGCTTGCTGGTAGCCGGATACTGGAGATCCTAACTGCAGGGTCAGAGCTTCGTGGTAGCTGACCCAACACCCTAAAATAAATGAGGCAAGTGCCGATCCCACTAGCAGCAGAGAACGATACGTTTTAAATTTAACCCAATCGACGATCGGTAGCGAACGGTAACGCCGCCGCTGGCGGTTTGCCGGAGTCACAATTCGCACTGACTGTTTCCAGAGAATGTCTGCATCCCCAGCCAAGCGCGCGTGAATTCGCACTCCTTCTACTGCTGGCGAGTTGAGTCTCCAGAGTTGGTGGCAAATAAATTTGACTAAGCCTTCCCGGAGAGTGCTCCCGAGTAATGTAGTATCTGGCGCAAATTCGCGCTGGAATTCTACGAGGATTTGGACGCAGCCGGCCTGAGCCTGTTCGACGCGGGCATAAATCCCTTCGGGGCGCAGCAAGCTGTCAATCCAGTAATTCAGGGCTTGAAAGTTGCCCGATCGCGCTAGCTCCAAGATAGACGGCTGCGACCAATTTTCTGCGTAAACCATCAATTAGCCTCCTTAATACGCACGAGCAATGACTCCAATTTGTTTTGAACGGAACCGCAATTCTTTTAGCTTAACCGCCACAGGTTCCGCTGCCCGTTTTGAAGCTAGTTGTTGGCTGCCACCATTTTCTACATTTAGGGGCTGCCTGCTGTCAGTGATTTTTATCACACTCCGGTCTATTGATTTTAGATTTTAGATTTTAGATTTTAGATTTTAGGTTTTAGATTGAGGAAAGAGGTGGTACTGTGGGCGATCGAACAAAAGTCGAAACAAAAGGTTTCTGGGGGAGTTGAGGTAGAAAAGAGCGAGATTTTTGAGGCAGAGTCTGTTTTTATTGTCGCTGTTTGAGTGTCGCTTTGGAGCTTTTGCTTTGACATTTGAGATTGCAGACTGAGTTAAGAGGTGTTAGTGGGCGATCGAACAAACGTCGAAACAATAGCTTTCTGGGGGACTTGAGGCAAAAGAGAGCGAGATTTTTGAGGCAGAGTCTGTTGTTATTGTCGCTGTTAATCGCGATCGCCCGAGTCAAGTCCTAATCCTCCGATCTATGCTGGCAAATGCCTCTCACGAGGGATGCCACTGGCTGCATAACCTGTAATTGGATAAATGGCGTACTAGATAGATTTGGTGGTAAAATCAAATTTGGTAACTCCCATCGGTACCAAAGTTGCGGAAAACGTGAAACTGGCCAGTCCATACGGCTGTGCCTTCCGATGTAAAACCCAAAGTACGTTACGGTAAACAGGCCATATTTTAAGCAAGTTACACTGCGCAGGAGAACTGACAAATGCTACAGCGCAAAATCTATCAACTCTGTTGTGATGGTCGTGAGGTTTCTATTTTTCTTCGAGATCAGCAACGTTGGATAGAGCGCGCTCGTATCCTAGATATTGAAGGGGATCTAGTCACGCTGCGCTACGAAACCGACGAAGAAGACGAAATTAGCTCCTGGGAAGAAATGGTGCGTCTCGAAAGTATTGGAGCTGTGTCCCAGAAGTTGGCTTCGGTGTCCCGAACTAACTGCGAACCCCTAGTTTCTGACGATTGTCCCGAAGCCGAACAAATTCGCAATCACTACCCGGACTCGAATTTGGAATAGTTTTGAGCTCGCGCTTGAGGCACAAGGAAAACTTGGGGGAAAAGAAAACGACTTTTCTCCCTTTTTTGTGGAGAAATTATGCAAAAAACCCGATTTAGGCCAAACATATTCTGGGTTGTGACCACATAAGCTATTTTGCCTTTAAATTTAAGCTTGATGGCGGGATCTGCTGCCCACGCGACAACAGCGTAAGTACACAGTAGTTTAAAAATTCAATACGCGACACCCTAGCCCTGCTGAAACAGGGTTTTTTGTCTGGGTGCGTCCAGGACTGTTCTTTTGTTTTCTTGGCCTGCGGGCTGGTTTCTAGATGCCCGACAGCTTATTCGCCCTCTGTTTCGCCATCTTCTAGGAAAAGTTCCGACTCCGGTATCGCTTTAAACACGGGACAGTAACCGTCGGGGGTAACTTTAAAGCCAAACAAAGCACTGGACTGGTTCCAACAGCGCTGGCTGCGGTAGTGCTGACAATTGCCGCAGCATTCGAGGTTTGCCTGAACGGCGCTGCCTTGAAAAAGCAGTTCCCGCTGGGAGATGCCGCGCAGTACCAGTTCTTCGCCTTGCCAGCGCGCTTCTACCAAACCGGTATCGGCAAAATTGGCCCACCGAGGATCGGCTGTAATCGGACTTGGCAAGCTAATTGCTACTTCTGTACCCAATTCGCTGAGTTCTCCTTCATAGTTAGTTTCGGGGATGGCGGGCTGCAAAAACATTTCGCCGATCGGCAATTCGACCAGTGTTCCGGCCGCCGGAGTGTGCAACTGGTAGCGGTTTCGCAGCTCGTCCAAGTTAGCCAAGTCAGCCAAATATGCAGGGGAACCGTGGATCAAAATTACGTGCTGGGGACGCAAATTGTGGATGAGTTGGGTAGTCCCCGGCCCGTCGCAGTGTTCGGCTAGTAGATAAGTTTCGACACTTCTGATTCCAGATTCGGGCTTGTTGCCCAGCCAGTCGCTGACGGGATATCCTGGTTTTTGAGGGGCGAGCAAAATCCAAGGATGTGTGCGATCGGCAACATACAAAGCCAAATCAGCTATTTGGTCAGTAATCACAATACAGGGCGTGGCTCCCAATCCGGGGCGTTGTTCGGCAGACAGCCGGCGGACGCGGGGTTTCACCCTTTCGTCCCAAAACAAAGGTTGGTGCAGAGCAAAATTTTGGACGGCGGTGGGAAATTGGGGTAACAGTTCCAGATAAGCGTCGCACCCGTCGGCGACAGTGCCGTCCACCCAAATATCCAAGTCGCGGCCAGTAAAGTAGTGGTGACTGCGGAGCAGCATCAGCATTTCTTGGCCCAAACCAAGGGCCGGCGCGGGCAGCAGTACCGAGTACCCGTCGGCGATGGCGCGGTGGATGCGATCGGCTAACTGATTTTCTAGCTGTCGGCGGTGAGGGTGGCGCGCCGTGCCGTAACTGCCTTCCAAAATTAACACATCCGGCTTCATGCCCCTGAGTTCTCCCAGGGGCAAACCTTCCACCAAACGAGAATTGGACAGAAAAAAGTCGCCGGTGTAAACCACGGTGTAGGTGCGGTGCGGTGCGGCATAAGTCAGCAGCACAGTCGCGGCTCCGGGCAAATGGCCCGACGGGAACAACTGCACGCTCAGTCCAGGACGCACTTCGAGAGGCGACTGCCAGGGCAGTCCCTGACAGAACCGTGACTCTGGCTGCTGAGCCAGTTCTGGCCAGTTGAGCGGTAGCAGTCGCGCTGTCACTTCGCTGGCGTAAATTGGCAAGTGGGGGAAAGATTGATGGAGTGCTAGCAAACCTCTGGCATGGTCAGAGTGGGCGTGGGTACACACCACAAAATCGGCTGGCAGCGATCGATTTAGTGTCGCTGACAGCGGTGCAATATCCTCTACACCGCAGTCGAGTAAAATGCGGTGCGGCCCCATTCGGACTAGCAGACAGACTCCTTCCTGTGCGTGGCCTGCGCCGTAAGGTAAACAATCGAGATCCATCACTGCGGTTAGCTCCCTGCTTTGCACGCAACTTGCAGTATCGCCACTTTTAAACATCGGTTGCGACTGCATTCATTCGATCGAGTTCAGTCTCGGACGCAGAAACCGGATTTGATGGACGAAAACACTTTGTTGCCGCCCTCGCTCCCGGTAAAAAAACCCGGTTTATCTAAAGTTGTGGTGCGTAAGCCTTGGAGTTAAATGTTTGCTCGAAGGCTCCGGCTCTCGTGCAAGGAAAGTAATTGCACTTAAGATTTGATGCAGCGCCAAGAAAGCGATTTTCCGAAGGCATTGGCCGGACGGGCATTCGGCCTTCGACAAAGTTCAGGCTACTGGTTCTTGCATCAAAAGTTACATTTTATTGCACCATGTAAGAGCAGCGAACTCGATCTCATATTCTGAGTTTTAAATCTTTTTCCACAATTTGCGCCTGCTAAAAGCTAGTCTTTTTTATGAGAAGATTTTAATTCAGATGCCCAAAGATCTTGATAAAACTTTACAAATCTTCATTTTTAGGGGTGTGAGGGCGGTGTATAGTCCAATCTGAAAAACGGAGAACCAGCATCGGGCTAGCTAACGGCTTTTGTCCGGGCAGACAGAGACTTTATGAGTTGGCTCGGTTTCTTTGTAAAAGTTTGATACATTCTTCTAAGCAAACCTTGTGGCTATTGAGGAGAGAGTTTAAATGGCTTTTTGACCCCGCCCAAAAACGGATACAAGTTTCCGACAGGAATCGCCCGCAGCCCAAAGTTTAAGACTCTTGTTCAAGCTCCAGATTCATCTGTGGAGTAAATCTCAAATCGTTCGACTCAGCGCGACTCGACAGCTCGCCCAACGTCTCGCCGAAGTCTCAAAACTCAAATCTAAAATCGACTGACTGCCCCATAATAGGTTTGTTTACTCCGCTCTTTGACTAGGGGACAAAACGATGTGTTTTTTTGTTTTACCCCAAACATAGCCAGATCAATCCCCCGACAATGGAGGATATTTATCCTGTACAAATCCCACTCACTTGCCAGAAATAATCTCAGGTCTAGGAGTCTCCAACCAGTCTGTAATCTTCGGTTTTTTTTATCATTTGGGTATTTTTTGGGGTGGGGTTTTTGAGTTGTTTGTCAGCTAACCCGTGGCGGCTTAAACAGAATGTAATAGCTTGGTTTTAAGTCAAACATCACATCGTAGTTCTCGAATAGTATCGTGGAAGTTGTGCTAGATTCCAGTTTTTTGACGGCCGTCAGCAAATGACCAAGAATTTCTTGATGGTACAAGCCCCCGGATTTATCCGTGGAATCAATCCAAAATCTAAAATCTAAAATCCTCAAGCCCCCGCATTTATCCGTGGGGTCGCCTCTAAAATCTAAAATCTAAAATCTAAAATCGATTGACTCATGACTAATGACTCATGACTCTTCCCAACTAATGACTAATGACTATTAAGCGAATTTATAAATTAATTTTATTGCTTGTAGGGCTGTGGCTGGTTTTTGAGTTTGCCTCCCGCATGGCTGCAGAAATTCTCTGGTTTCAGGAAGTTGGATATCTTCAGGTTTTTCTCTTAAAGCTGAAAACTCAAGGGTTGCTGGGGACGATCGCAATTGCTGTTTCTTCTGTCTTTTTGCTCGGAAATTTGGCTTTAGCCCGCCGCCTGCAACATCCCGCAGAAGAAATGAAATCGCCGGTTGCGGAGGCGCTATTCGCTTCACTGAGGGCCAACAAAACGGAGAAGAATTACGAATTACCTGTTGCTAAATCCCCAATAACCTTTTTCTGGCTGCTGTTGGCGGTATTCGGATTGAGTTCGATCGCCACTTTGACAGTAATTCACTGCGGGCTGTTAGCTGCAAGCAGTATCGCCTATTTCGGTATAGCTGACAATTTACCTCTACCGCCCCTGCAGTTGGGAATTGAGTCAATCCAGCAAATAGCGGTGCAGCTATTTTCTCGCTGGTGGCTGTTGGGCTTGCTGCTGGCGACAATGTTAGCTGTGGTAATTAAGCCTGATTTTTGGCTGCGGGCGATCGCCCTTTTGCTCAGTTTGGCGATCGGGCTGATTGCCAGCAGTCGCTGGATAGAAATTTTACAATATTTTCACGCCGTTAACTTTAACACAACCGACCCTCTTTTTAACCAAAATATTAGCTTTTATGTATTTGTTTTCCCAATTTTAGAGTTCTTAAGCTTTTGGCTGACAGTTGTATTTTTGTACGGTTTAGTATCTTGCGCTTTAACATATTTGCTGTCGGGAAATAGCTTGAGTCAAGGGAGATTTTTGGGGTTTTCGCGATCGCAACAGCGGCACTTATACGGCTTAGGCGGAGCTTTCATGCTAGCCACTGCACTCCTCTACTGGCTGGGGCGCTACGCATTGATGTACTCGCGCGGAGACGTTACCTACGGAGCGAATTACGCTGATGTGACAGTGCGGCTGCCCGTCTATGGATTGTTGAGCGTGTTGGCGGGGGCGATCGCACTTTTGATGCTGTACCAAGCTTACCAATTCAAAATCAAAAATCAACTCATAAAAAAAATTATTTTAGCGTGGCTGAGTTTAAGCTTTTTGGGAGTTTGGTTGCTGCCAAACACGGTGCAGCAACTAATAGTAAAGCCCAACGAACTAGCGCGAGAACAGCCGTACATCCAGCGCAGCATTGCCTTTACTCAACAAGCCTTTGACCTCAAAAGAATCGAAATCAAAACTTTCGATCCAGCCGGGAAACTTACATATCAAGACTTGGAAAAAAATAAACTTACGATTAGCAACATCCGCCTCTGGGACAAGCGACCGCTGCTGCAAACCAACCGACAGTTACAGCAAATCAGACCCTATTATACATTTCCTGATGCCGATATCGATCGCTACACAATCAAAAACGAAACAGCCAAACAGGGAGATGCTGAAAGCCAGCAAGTATTTCTGGCGGCGCGGGAATTAGACTATACAGCAGTTGCGCCGGAAGCTCAAACTTGGGTAAACGAACATTTAGTTTATACTCACGGTTACGGCTTTACCATGTCTCCGGTAAACACTATCGGCGCCGGAGGTTTACCCGATTATTTTGTCAAAGATATTGGAGTTGCAGCCCAGACAGGAGAGACTGCTTTGGATGTCAGAAGCGATCGAATTCGGGCCAGTATCCCGATCGGCTATCCGCGCATTTACTACGGCGCTATCACCGATACAGACGTGATGGCACCCACACAAGTCAAGGAATTCGACTATCCCAGCGGCGAAGAAAATGTTTACAACAATTACAGCGGCAGAGGCGGAATTGCGATCGGTTCTCTGTGGCGGCGGTGGCTGTTTGCTAATTATCTCAAAAATTGGCAAATGGCGCTGACTCGCAATTTTACGCCAGAAACTAAATTATTGTACCGCCGAAATATTAACAAAAGAGTTCGGGCGATCGCTCCTTTTTTGCGCTACGATTCCGACCCGTATTTGGTAGTAGCAGACGCTAATCTGACTAAAGATGATATAGAAAAAAACAACGATAAAAATGGTAATAAAAATCAGCCATCTTCCTCAAATACTAATAATAGCGATCCTCCTAACTATCTTTACTGGATTATCGATGCCTATACAGCGAGCGATCGCTACCCGTATTCAGATCCGGGTCAAAATGAATTTAACTACATCCGCAACTCAGTAAAAGTAGTCATTGACGCTTACCACGGATCGGTTGACTTCTATGTTGCCAATCCCTCAGACCCGATTATCAAAAGTTGGATTCGGATCTTTCCCGGACTCTTCAAACCCCTTGACAAAATGCCTCCGGCTATCCGCAAACATATTAGGTATCCAATAGATTTGTTGAACGTTCAATCAGAACGCTTGCTAACTTATCACATGGAAGACCCGCAGGTATTTTACAATCGGGAGGATTTGTGGCGAGTTCCCAATGAAATTTATGGTGGCGAACAGCAGCCCGTAGCACCGTATTATTTGATTACGAAACTGCCGACGGAAACATCAGAAGAGTTTATTTTGCTATTGCCATTTACGCCAGTCAGTCGTAATAATTTAATTGCTTGGATTGCAGGGCGATCGGACGACGATGATTACGGCAAATTGCTGTTGTACCAGTTTCCTAAACAGCGATTAGTTTATGGCCCAGAACAAATAGAAGCTTTAATCAACCAAGATCCGGTGATTTCCGAACAAATTTCTCTCTGGACTCGGCAGGGATCAAAAGCGATTCAAGGCAATTTATTGGTAATTCCGATCGAACAATCTTTGCTGTACGTGGAACCTCTATATTTAGAGGCAGAACGCAATAGTTTGCCAACCTTAGTCAGAGTGATTGTTGCCTACGAAAATCGGATTGTGATGGCGGAAAATCTCGACTTGGCACTGAAGGCACTTTTTCAGCCAAAATCTACCAATAAACCCGCAATTATTCGACCAGTAGAAGGCACAGCCCCGGCTTTGAATTGATAGGCGATATGTGTAGGGAAATGGCATTGCTCATTAGTATAAAATTAGCATTAAACCCGCAATCCAGCAGTCCGGCAGTCCGGCAGGGGTTTAAACCCCTGCCTCAAAGCGAAAGTCCTCTGAAGAGGACTAGATAAGATTGCAAAAGTCATAAAATATTTTGAAATTATCTGCTTTTTGTCTGCTGTTATTTTATTAATCAAAGATGTATGCAATCTTATCTAAGGATGAGTTATTTGGTCATATACAAGAGTCGTTTTGTATGTAATTTATAAGTTATTTGGTCATATACTAAAGTCGTTTTGTATGTAATTCATAAGTTCTTTAGTCCTCTTCAGAGGACTTTCGCTATTAGACAGGGGTTTAAACCCCTGGCGGACTGTGGGAAAGCGCATTATCTCAAGCCCTCAAACATCCAAGACTTGCTCTATAATAAAAACATTGTCACCCCAAAACCTCACCAATGTTTGACAAAATCTGGCAATTCCTCAAACAATTATTTCAGCGAATCTTCGGAACAAATCCCCGTATTTCTACCGAGATTAAGCCGCCTCAAACGCCTCAGCAGCCTCCAACTCTGACGGATGCGGAATTTGAGGCGAAGTTGATGGAACTCCTGGAAGGGGTAAATGCCGGCTGGGGGAGTGGCGATGTTACGGAATTTTTAATCGCAAAACGCCTCAGAGATACTGAATTGGCTGACTGGTTGCGACGGTTTGGGGAAAGATTGTTAGCAATTGATGGAGAAACAACTGAAGATGGCGGGCACGGGGACACCGCCTCTACGGATTCGGTGTCATCGCTTCAGGAATTGGCGCGCAGGCTGGAGTTGTTGAGGGGAATTTGTGGCGGGGAATTGGGAGAGGCGGCGGGGAATGTTGCTAGGGAGATATTGGTTAAGTTTCCGATATCTCCGGTTGGAGAGGGTGGGGTAAAAGGGGAAGTTGATGGGGAGGCTGAGGCTTGGTATAAGCTAGGAGATGAGCAAGATGATCTAGGAAAGTATGAAGAGGCGATCGCATCCTTCGACAAAGCTTTAAAAATCAAACCAGATTTTCACCAAGCATGGAAGAGTCGGGGCATTGTACTGCGTAAGTTAGGAAAGTTTGAAGAGGCGATCGCATCCTACGACAAAGCTTTAGAATTCAAACCAGATTATCACGAAGCCTGGAACAATCGGGGCGTTGCACTGGATGAGTTAGGAAGATTTGACGAGGCGATCGCATCCTACGACAAAGCTTTAGAAATCAAACCAGATTTACACGAAGCCTGGTGTAATCGGGGCATTGCACTGGATAATTTAGGAAAGTTAGAAGAGGCGATCGCATCCTACAACAAAGCTTTAGCAATCAAACCAGACGATCACTATTCCTGGCATCATCGAGGCTATGCACTGGTTCATTTAGGCAGGTTGGAAGAGGCGATCGCATCCTACGACAAAGCTTTGAAAATCAAACCAAATTATCACCATACCTGGATTAATCGGGGCTATGCACTGAAGAATTTAGGCAGGTTGGAAGAGGCGATCGCCTCCTACGACAAAGCTTTAGAAATCAAACCAGATTTTCACCAAGCATGGATTCATCGAGGCTATGCACTGGTTAATTTAGGCAGGTTTGAAGAGGCGATCGCATCCTTCGACAAAGCTTTAGAATTAAAACCAGATAATTATTACTGGTTCAATCGGGGCCTTGCACTGGATAATTTAGGAAAGTTAGAAGAGGCGATCACATCCTTTGACAAAGCTTTAGAATTAAAACCAGATTTTTACTCTGCCTGGATTAGTCGAGGCTTTGCCGTCGCAAACGCATCTACATATAACCACTTTATTTATGAAATGTTGCAATTAAAATTCCCTGCTTCTCCACCAGTAACTATAACTATTTCAAATCCCAACCTAAATCGACGCGGTTATGAAGGGGAAATACTCACATTAGAAGCAGGCTTGCAGTATTGCCAAGAAAAAACTCACCCCGAAGGATATGGAGAACTGCATCAAGCATTAGGAAATGCTCACTACAATCGAGGAAAACTAAATTCTCCCCACACCTATTGGAGTAAAGCTGCTGCCAGCTACAAAGCAGCCCTCAAAACCTTAACTAAAGAAGCTTTCCTGAAACTGCATCTAGAAATTTTGCAGGCGTTAATCAAAACCTTAGTCGGCTTAAAGGAACTTGAAGAAGCGAATAAACTGCGGCGAGATGCAACCGATTTATTGCATCGCCTACTGACAGATAAAAACTATTCCCAACTAAGCCAACAACAACTCGCCGACAAATTGGTTAGGTTTGAACAATTAACCGTAAATATTTTGCTTCAGTGTGGCAAATTAACCGAAGCCTTAGAAACAGCAGAACAAGATAAAAATGTCTGCCTGTCTTGGCTGCTAAACGCCTTACCAATTCCCGATTACCAAGAAGAGACAGAAGCAACAGTCACTCACGCTCAAATTCAGCAACTTCTCAATCCCACAACCTGCGCGATTTACTGGCATCTCAGCGATGCAGCATTAACAACATTCATCATCAAATCCGATGGATTGCTGTCACCAGAAGACTGTTATAGCAAATCCCCAGATGAATTTGAAGCATGGGTGAAAAAATGGAATCAACAATATGCCGATTATCAAGATAAATCCCAGGAAAAAGCCAATAAACAAAACCATCCTTGGCGCGCGGGAATGCCCAGTGAATTTGCAGTGCTCAAAGATATTTTGCAGATTGCCCACATTGAACAGCAATTACAATCAAACGGCATTACCAACTTAATTCTGATTCCTCACCGCGACTTGCACCGCTTCCCAATTCATGCTTTATTTAGCAGTGATTTTGTGATTACCTATTTGCCTAGCGCTCAATTTGGGCTGAATTTAAAACATCGGTTGAATTCTCCAACTGCGGCAAATACAGGAAATATAGCGGCAAATACAACAGTCGGCGAATGGAATTCGCGTCTACACAAACAAAACCCGCCTCCGCGGGTTGAAGAAGGGGAAGTAAATGATATCCTCAGTATCGAAAATCCCGACAGTATAATCATTGATGAAAACGGCCAACGAAAAAAATTGCTCCCCTTACCTGCCGCCGAGATAGAATCCGAAATAATTTGCCGAATGTTTGCGAACCCTACCCGACGGGGAGAAGACAAAGCTACCCTCGATGAAGTCACCAGATTATTACCACAGCCGCACCACATTTTTCACTTTACCGGACACGGTAGCTATGATTTTGACAATCCTCAACAATCAACCTTATACTTAAGCGATACTCACCGATTAACAGTCAAAGAAATCATCCAACTCAACCTCAGTAACTACAAATTAATCTGCCTTTCCGCCTGCGAAACCGCAGTCACAGACAAACAAACAATTCTCGCCGAATATGTAGGATTAATCAGCGGTTTCATGTGCGCGGGAGTTGGCTGTGTCGTCAGTACCCTGTGGCCAGTCCAATCCGGGGCGAGTACGTTATTAATGATAGACTTTTACCGACGGTGGCGAGAAGGTGGCGATTCCCTACCCGTCGCCTTAGCAAATTCTCAAAAATGGCTGCAATCAGCCACAGGCGAAGATTTAGCCGCTTGGTGTCAGCGGGAAATTGACAAGATTTCCGAAAACAGCAGCGAACATTCTGAAGATGAAGTTAGCCTGCGCCGATTCTTTAAAAGCAATCGGCAAAACTTGGCTAAAATGGAATCAGACCAACCTTATCAACATCCGTATTACTGGGCAGCCTTCACTCTAACGGGATTATAATGAAAAACAACAAAGACGATATTTTTACAGCTTTTATTGGCGCGGTACTCCAACAAACAGAACCGCTACCCGCAGCAGTTCAATCAGAGTTTAATAAAATTGATGAAACTTTCACAACTATCGATATCGAAAGACTTGCCGAATTGCATCCCCCTCTGCTAGCTGCTTATGAAGAAACTCATAATTGGTTGATGTATCATAGCAATGAACGTAGCCTAGGATTAGATGTTTTGCCGGATAGTGAATCTGAAAAAGAAAACACTACCAACACCGAAACTGGTAACATCGCCAGCGATATCAGCGATTTAACAAATTTGCCAAAAATCATCCAGCAAATCGACACCAAAGTTAAGCCGCGAGGGTTAAGACAATTTCTCGGAAAAATCTTGCAAGCTGGGGATTCAGTGCAAGCAAGTCGGGATACAATTTTATCGAATATGTTGTAGGGCATTGGTGTATGCTTAACCCGAAAGACCGCCAGGGACTCAAGTCCCTGGCTAATAGCGAAAGTCCTCTAAAGAGGACTAATGAGTTTAACAGTCCTCTTTAGAGGACTTTCGCTTTGAGGCAGGGGTTTTAACCCCTGCCGGATTGCCGGATCAAGTTTAACTTGACACCAATGGTTGCAGGGCCAATCGCCCCGTAATTGCCCAGATTATTATTAATTACAAACGGTTTCGCCCATGACTAACGAAAATTGGCTGATTTACCCCACAGTTGATTTATTTGTCTACGATTTAGCCGACGGTATCGGTCAAACTGAGGAAAAAATCAGCCAAAATCGCCAGCAGTTTTGGCAAAAAATCTATGGCGACAAACTCTCCCAGCCCCAGCAAGCACAAATCGAACAAGCTGAAACCGAAATCGGTGATTACATCGATTTACTCGGCAACAAAAAAGTAGAAGCATTTGAATTTCCCCTCGATGGCTATGCTTATCCTGTCAAATTAGGCGATACTTATGCGGTGCAGTTTGACTTATCCGGCAAAATAGAACCCGACAGTGATAAGAAATTTGCACCCAAAGAAATCGATTTTTTAGAAGGGTTCAAATCAACAATCATCTCGCGCTTTAATCAACCTGCTACTATCGGTCAAAGTTGGCTAGTCTGGGGTGAATTGACTAGCAGCCAAGATGCTTTTGAAACTGCTAATAATTGCTACGATAAACTTAATTTAGTCCCGAATGCTAAATGGGATCGGGATTTCCAAGTCGAGGGGAAATTTTTAGGGGCAAATCTTTATGAATTGTGGCTACCTCCGGGAGACAGAGGAAATATCAGCCAAAATTATCATGTGTTAATTTGCTTGTTTCCTAACAGTGGCGAGGCATCAATTAGCACTACCCGTGACAAAATAACTAAACTTTATCCGCAGTTTATCCGATTATTTGGATACCGCAATAAAGTGATTTCGGCTTATCAACAAAGCCGCCAACTGAAGTCGGATCTCAAGGATGCTTCGCGGAAGATTCAAGAAATAGTCATCCAACTGCCAGAACAAGTCAATGCTGCTAAAGTTGACCTCAAGAAATTGCAGCAAAATTGGGTTGATTGCTTGACAATTTTTCCGATTTATGCTAATTATATTAGTGAATTGGAAATACAAGAAAGTACGATAGAAACTAATCTCAACAACTATAATAAGCGGCTAGAAACCATAGCCAAGGAAATGAAAAGTGACCCAAACGAGTTAAAGTTTTTGGCAATTTTCAGCAAGTTTGCTGCGGACAAGTATATCACGCAGGTTAAAGCGGATAATAGAAGTTTGAGTCCGGGATTGCGATTGTTGGAAAATGCTATAGAAACGGTAGAGGGGATTATCGAGATTGAGCGGGCTAGGGCCGATCGCACTTTAAACTTTACCATTGGTACAGTGGGCGTGGGCATTGGCACCAGCGGAGTCGCCGCCAGCATCTACGCCAGCCAAATCAACAGCCCCGCTAGCCCGCAAAATCCCATGTCGGCGCATCAAGTTCTCGTGTTGAGTCTGCTTCTGGGAATTGCAGGAGGCTTAGTCAGTGCGGGTTTATTAAAATTGCTTGACAGAATGCGGGGAGGGAAATGAACAATTCTGAGGATTTCTGTTAGTTAGCAGGCTTGACATCTTCCCACCAAACCTGGACATAGGGCCAGAATATTTTATCATCATCCAGCTTGACTGTCACTTCATAGCGATCGATCTGCGTGAGTTCGCCCGTTTTACCATTTAACTGCAATTGTTTGGGATCGTCGGTGCAAATTTCTACCTTTTGATTCAACAATGGTAGCATCTGCTTTGAAGAACCCTCAAACGGATTTTTGCCTCTGAGCACGTAGCCACCAATCAAAGATAGGTACATTAAAGTTAGGAAAAATACTGTACATACAGTCACAATTAACAGTGTTTTTTGTTGCGACAAATTGGTATAAATACTCGCAACTCCTACTACCATAGTTCCGCAAAACAACAAACTTGGCAGCAACAGCCCATCTCCCAGAAATAGGCTACAAAAAATCATCAGCGGTATCTGACAACCAAATAATGCAGCCACCCAACTCCATCCAGTTAGCAATGATTCAGATAGCAGCCAATTCATTGCTACAGTAAGGGCGATCGCAATTCCTATGGCCCGAACTGATATCCCAGAATCGTAATATCTGACGGGAAGAACTACAAAAAAGAATGTAGCATAAGCAACACCCGCCAAACCTAAAGCCAATCCACTAATTATTTCGTTCCAGTTCAACATTGTTAAGAGACTTTGTTAAGTCGATCATTTAGGGTCGATCGACTTAACGAACTGTTGCACAGGCTGCGGTAGAGCCGGCACAAAAGTCTTTCTAAAACCCTTAACATCGAACACTCGCCACAAAATACCGATCGCTACCGTCAAGAAAAATATCGCTCCCAAAAAATTGAACAGGTTAGACAGAAAACCGCTGTCCCTTTTTTTCGGAGCCGTAATATGTTTGATGCGATATACAGCCGGCTCGTAATCTCTGGACTCCTCGCGACTGGGTACCGGCTTTTTGGCGCGCGAACTCGCACGGGGGCTCCCACTCAAACCCATTTGATTAGTTTTAGTAGAACTGCTGGGCGATTTCAACTCGGAATCGCCACGCATCGTGAACTTGCTAGTAGATGTCCCGGTTTTGCCAACAGCGGCATCCTGTATTCTACTGTTAGAGCGTTGAGTCGATTGCCGATCGGCGAGGGTACGCATCAAACTTTGCAATTGCTGAGTCGCCGCCGGCGGGCGTTCCCCTTTCCTCGCCCAATTTAACAGCATGGCCCCGGTAATCCCGCAGAGATTCGTAGCGCCTACAGAAGCCAGCCGCTTCAGCAGAGGCTGGCTGTTGGACACAAAAATCACCAATGCGTCCGGGTGTTCGGTCGCCAAACCGTAAACGCACTGAGCCGTCGCCACTACCAGCATTGCTGGCTTGCTTTGATTTTTGATTGAAGGTTCGAGAGCTCGGTGTGTTTCCTGAGCGTCAGTTGCAATCCAGCCACTGTCGGCAAAAAATCGCATAAACTCTCTAGCTACTTGCTCTTGAGCTTTTTCCACCGCTTGCCCTGTCAGACGATCTATTTCGTCGTACACTACTTCCGGGATATAGCAAGTTCCCACCTTGGCATATTCTTGCCACACTTGGGTTCTGCCAGTCATTAAAACATCTGCATCAAAAGTTACCAATACAGGAGGAAGTTGATTAGCCATGACTTTATCCTATAGGCTTAGATAAGTTATTTAAACTTAATCGCTCAAGTTTAAACAAATTTTGGGTTATAAAAAAATCAACTTTTGGTAGTAGATAAATTGCCCTGGGCGCGGGTCTTAATTGGAAATTAGTAGTTAGGAACCCGATCGCCCTTCAGTTCCCCAGTTCGATCGGTCAATTCCTAGATTCCACTAATTTACCGCAACCCAAGAGCCTATTACCAAAGATGCCCGACTACTGCTAGTTCCCGATGCCCAGACGGCCAGCCAAAGCCGGAGTCAACGGCAACAGGGCAGCAATCATCAAGAACAAAGCTAGCAAACCCAAAGCCGCGCGAGCGTCGTCAGGCTCAGTCAGCTCGTTGAGGCTCGGCCGTTCCAGATTCCGCTGTAAAATCAGAATCACGATCGCCCAATACAGAGCCAAAGGATTAACTAAAGAAACGATGGCCAGCACCACAAAAGTCGCCAAAGTAGTGCGACTGGCTATTTTCCGACCGTAGATGGCTTGCACGATTCTACCCCCGTCCAACTGTCCCGCCGGCATCAAATTAATCGCCGTTATTACCAAGCCCAACCAACCGATAACTACCAGCGGGTGAACGTCAACAATCTGCTGCTGCAACGCCGAACCCAAAACCACTTTTGCCAAAGTTCCCACCAAAACCGAGCCCTTGAAAAATTCTGCAGGAATTTGAAACAAACTGCCGGGGTGAGACAGCAGCAAACCCGTTACCAGCATTAGCAGAGAAACTATTCCCCCAGCCGCTGACCCGGCAAAAGCGATGTCAAACAAAACTTTACGGTTGGGCAGCAGCGACTCAAAACGGTCGATCGCCCCAAAACAACCTATCTGCAAAGTTGGTATAAAAAACGGCCAACTCAAGCCCACCTTGTACCGATTTGCCAGCACTCGGCGAGCAATTTCCCCAGAGCCTAAAACCGCCCAAATTCCGGCTGCAATTGGCAGAACTTCTAGATATCTAGCCGGCGAGTTAAAGAAATCGAAACCTAGCAGCAAACCGCCTGTCTCTAAGCTAGTAGCAATTGTTGCTAGCAGCAGCACGACTGCTAGGATTTTTTGAGACACGGTCGTTGGCTGCGGGTCGTTGGTGCTGGGCAAGATAATAACTACCGGCTTGTCGTCCTGATTTTCTACTAAAAATAGGCGGTAGCGATCGTTTAATTTTTCTTCCAAACTTGCCGTCAAACGTGAGTGTACTTGTTCTGGGTCTCCCCGGAGATTGCCTTTGAGAATTACCCCATCTTGATAGGGAATTGTTTCTGTGGCAAAGAAAGTATCAATTCCAAATATGCCTTTAATAGCCTTGAGGTCTTCCACTGGAACGGGAATTATTTCTGATTCATTATTCGCAGGCGAGGAAGTGACGATTTTAATGGTTTCTGGGCCTGGTGGTCGCTGCGACTCAGGAGCGGAGAAAGCATCGCTTTGGGACTTTACCTCAGCAGCATCCGGCCGGGGCAGCACTGCATCCGATGCAGCCTTACGCAATTGCCGGCCCAGATAAATGTATAATCCCGTGGATGCCACCAGCAGCAACAATACCGCAACTAGATTGAGGTAAATTCCGGCGCCGAACAAACCAAAGAACAGCAGCCAGGGACTCATCAGCGCAACAGACTGCAACCAAGCCAAAATTCCCAGTTTGCCAAAAGGTCTGGCGCGATAAAATCCCCAACCCAGAATTCCCAGAGCAACCAATACGAGCGCAATTGTTGCCGTATTTTCCGATGCAACTATAGGCATTCCGCTTGCTTGCGCGAATAGGGGCTTTAATCGGTCGATCGCGCTGCGGTCGAGTAATAGCATTAAATTTTGGGGAATATGAAATAGAGTTGTTGGGAACATATCCAAACCTATCGGAAACTAGCCTGATTACTAAGGATAACCCCTGAGGGCTACTCGGCCCACAACCTGCTGCTGGTGCTGTTTGAACATCAAAGGCTCCAGGCTATTGACACAATAGACTTTTTATGATATCACATCGGCTGTGGCAAGCATATACTCAGAAGGGTAGCAGTGTCGATCGCCCAGAAGCAGGCAGATTCGCCCAGTTTGGCAGGCGGGGCTTTTGTAAGGATTCGGGCATCCGAAACAAATCCGAAGCAAATAAGATCTCAGCCGCTCTTTACTTGGCGGCAGAAAATAGCTGAAACCCTTGATATCATTAATTTTGCTTAACGGGTACGGCAGGACTTGAACCTGCGGCTCGCTGCTTAGAAGGCAGCTACTCTATCCAACTGAGTTACGCACCCAACTCAAAAATCGCTAACAAGATTATTGTATAGGTGTAGTGTGCGATCGAGCAAGTAAATTATGTGATGACTTACGCAGAAACCGCTTTGATCTACAAAAATATGGCGTGCAGCGCGATGGTTCGGGAAAAAAAACCAAGGTGATGAGAGTGCCTGTGCCTCCAAGACTGTATCTGACACAAGCTGGAGGGACTCACCTGCAAACAGCACAATTGTAAATTTACAATCAAAACTTGGTAGGACGTGAACTCGGGTCAGTAACTCTTGGCTCAAGCCACTGAGCTTGTAAGAAAAATCGAACCAAGCTGTACTGACCCACCGAAGTCTTCACTGACTACGTTATTGGGGTCACGACACCGGAGAATGCGACGCTAGTTTTCCGCTCTGTCGCTTGTAGCTAAACAGTTTTAAAGTCACTGAAACACTGCTGCGAGCAACGACAAGCCTTTATAACCAAGGCACAAAGCGAACATTACCCCGAAAGGGTGAAGGAGGCAAGCATACCTCCAAGAGGGGCAACCATACCCCTCTCCCCGCAAGGGGATTCAAGGCGGTTGAAACCGCCGGATCGTTTTCCACGAGCGGGCTGAAGCCACTGAGTTTCTCACTTATCGAGTATTTTTATGACTAATTTGCTGATATTGAGTTATGTTGGCTAACATTCTGCTCGACTTGATATTTGATAAAAATGTGGTAGAACTAGGATTGAAAGACTCAGGTGAAAATCCCTGATGGTACGGAGCCTCTATATAAGCTTCCTCTACGGCATCAAAGCAAAACAGTCAATCGCCCGCTCGGCACGAGCGCGAAAATCAAGCGTTGCCAGTACAGCAGTCGTAAATTGTGCGCGGGGGATTTTCCTTCGTGCATTGATTTATACGCCAAGGCTGAGAGACAATCTCAGCTTAGATATTTGTTAGCATTTGTTAGCAAAAAAGTATGGAACGCTTGAGGAGAGAACCATCTTTGGGTGATCGGGAGCAATCCTGCTAATTTAAGTGGACTCGCTGAATCAAGAATCCCTTCGCCTTTAGGCATGGGGAGTGTCAAAAGCACAGCACCTCGGCCATGACAGGAGTCAAATCGCAGTGTCATGTTTATTCTGAAACGGCAGGATGTTGAAATAACCAATTTTCAACACCCAAAACGGGATCAACAAATTCCCATTCTCAATTATCAGGGGCAGACTTTTCGCCTAATCAGCGCCTTCAACGGCAAGCAAGCAGAAGACGCCAGAGCCTTGTGGCGGGACTTAACCGACAACCGAGGCAAAGCCTGTGTTCTGCTAGAAGAGCCGGATCGATATAGCGTCTGGGGAAAAGTCCGTTTAGATCAGCTTGCCGGTGAAGAACCGGCAGGGAATGAAGCAGCCAAAGCACCACTGTTCGCGCAGGCTTGTCTGCTGCTCCTCCAAGCTGTTTACTTCGATGTAGAAGACCTCTTAGGCGCAAGGCAAGCCACATCGTTTCAGAAAGATATCGCCAAGGTATTTCAGCAGGGAAACTTCCCCCAGGCAGACTCCCCTGATGCGATAAAAAACTGGCTAACCGTTAGTCCCTTGCAAAATCACAAGGTGCCTCCTTGGCAAGAGCAGCATCTCAAGACCTTATTGCAAGAACTCCACCGCTTGGGCAAATCATATTTTGGCAATACGGACTTCGCGGAGGGAGTGAGCGATGTGCTGCAAGATATGCCAGCACCGGATCGGACTCAGTTTCTAGATTGGCTGAAACAATCAGCCCTCAACAAATTGTGGATCGCAGGATAGAAAATCTTGGACAATTGCTCAGACAATTGGGTCCAGATAATTGAGCTTAGATAATTGCACTGTAGGGGGTACGCGATATACAGGTTGGATGGCCAACTTGTATTGACAACCAAATTGTTGATTCGGTTTGGATGCCACCTATGGTCGCGCAATTTAACTCAGTTTCGATCGCAGTCCCCACCCACAATCATTGATATGAGTGGGGAAGTGTGAAAGCAAAAAAACCGATCCCTCAACATTTGAGGGTAGAATTTCAGAGATAGATTGGGTACTGTAAAAGCCTTAAAGGTGGAGACATATACCGTATTTCTATCATTATATTTCCGGGTACAAGATCGACTAACGACTAATTCCTTGAATTAGTAAATAGATATTATTCTTGCTTAGTCTTTCTAGAGTGTACGAGGGCAAAAGTCCCAACGACACGCTGAGGACGCCAGTTGTTCCGGGAGCGTCAGACAAAGGTTCTTTTGCGAAAGAATCCTCATCTACAATCAAAAATTGAGATGGGGTGCGTTCAACCGCTAGTTAGGTCTCGTGGAATCCCTATGAGTAGCACTTCAGAAAAGTCATCTACATCTCCATCTTTACTGTCAGCTCAGACCCTAGTGATTGCGGGCATTGTCTGGGCTGTAATGGCGCTGCTGTTCTTTTTGCTGTTCAGCGTCCCCCTCTCAGCAGAAGATGGTTTACCTCTTTGGTACTCGATCGGCACTTATATTTTTGAATGCGGAGCATACTTCGGAGCGGCTTTAGTCTGTTTTAGAAACTGGCAAAGCCCGCACATGGTCAGTGGGCGCAACGTCTGGCTGGGCATTGGTCTGGGGATGCTGTTTTATTTCATAGGCGGCGTGCTGTTCGGGATTTGGGAACTCTATTTCGAGTTAGACCCGGACGTGTCTCCCGCAGATGCGTTTTATCTGGGCAGCTATGTGGTCCTGATCGGGGGCATGGTTGTAGCTGTGACTTCCAAGCGGCTGAATCTAGAAATTTGGCAGTGGGCTTTGTTAGCGGGAATTGCAGCCTTCGGGATTGCTGTAGCTATCTGGGTTGCTGCACCTGACTCTTGGAGGGCCCAGCTAGGAATGGCTCCGGCAGCAACTCAAGAAGAAGTAGTGACATCTACACCAGCAACCGCTGCCACAGGAAGAGCGCCTGGTTTGGACAATTCGTCCAAGATACAGGCAAAAGGAGCCGCGACCGATGCTGTATCAGCACCAGAAGAAGAAGAAGCAGAAATCAAAGCTCCCGGATGGGTGATGGCACTAGACAAGCAACTGGCGCCTCACAAAAATGCAATCAATTTGTTTTACATCGTCGGGGACGTTTTTCTGCTGATTATTGCTACTGCACTGCTGCTGGCGTTTTGGGGAGGACGTTTTTCCCAATCTTGGAGGATGATTGCGGCTGCAACTTTTTCGCTTTACATCGCAGATATGTACTTTAAATGGCGCGATACTCAGGCTGAGGGTAGTTATCAAAGCGGCAGTTTGCTGGAAGTCTTTTTTGTTTTCAGCGCCATCCTGTTTGGAATTGGAGCTATCTTGGAACATGACATCTCAACCCGTTCTCGCCAGAGCAGGCGCACTCGTCGCGCAGCGTAGCGATTGGAGATTGGGGTTGCTTTGGCAAGCGATGGGGACGCGAAAGCTTCTTTGCCCTTGTCGGCATCTCTGAGCTTGAAATCGAAGATGAAAAATCACAGTTCGCTGACTCCTAGCCTGCGTCTTTTTACGTCTTTTTGCTGGGAAACTTGGCATGACGCCTACAAAACTCTCCGATTCAGACAAACGCGAACTCATCAGGCTGTACCGACAGTCAAAGGAGAATACTATCACTCTGGCAAAGCGCTACGGAGTGAGCAGTTCGACTGTGAGGCGCATCCTTCAGGGTGCTTTGTCGGAGCCGGAATACGAATTTCTAGTCCAGCAAAAACAAAAGCGTTTGTCCGATCGCAGCAGTGTTTCTGAACCGACAGAGGCGACTACTGAGTCGTCGGCCGATGGCGAAATCGATCCTGTAGCTGTCCCCCTGTCGGAGTCAGTCCCTGTCCTCCCGTCAGCCGCAAATTCGAGACCGACAATCCGAAAGCGTTCTGGAGCAGTCCCTGAACCAGTTGCAGAACTCGAAATTCGAGGGAATAGAGAGTCGGATTTGGATGTTTCTGATTTGCCAGATGTCCAAGCAGCCAATCTTGCCGATCAAAGCCACCGCGCTGTTGTGACTGATGAACTAAAGGCAATGCTGCCAGCAGAAGGGCTGCTGGCAGGTGAAGACTTTAGGGATTTCGAGGACGACGAGGATAATGAGGATGATGAGGATGATGAAGACGATTTAGATGAGGACTTCAACGAAGATGTAGAGGATGAAGACTCTCTGTTTGAAGGAAGTCTCCTGGGTTCACTATCGTCGGGCGAGTTGATCGAGCTTCGGGGTACAGGACTAATTCAAGTTTTGCCTTTAAGCGAAGCATCTCTGCCCAAAATTTGTTATTTGGTGGTCGATCGGGCGTCCGAGTTAATCACTAGACCTCTGAAAGCTTTTGGCGAACTCGGTCAAATTCCGGCAGCAGAAATTCGCGAGAAAACTCTGCCAGTGTTTGACAATCACCGAGTGGCCCGCCGATTTGCTACTCGCAATCAAAGAGTTTTCAAGATTCCTGACAGCAGTATGCTGCAAAAAACAGCACCTTATTTGCGAGCTAAGGGAATTACTCGGCTGCTGATTGACGGTCAGGTATATTCCCTCTAACGGGTCAACTCTATTTAATATTGTACGGTGTCTGATTCTTCTGGATTTGCCTGAAATTTACGACGAGAGTTTTGGGAATCTGAAAGGTTCCACAGCGGTTGCAGTAGCGCACCTCCGATCAGTCCTGCACTAATGCTCATTGCCAATACTACTCCTACGGGCAGTTGTATCGATTGAAAAAAGATAAAGTTTAAGGATACTGGGGCAGCGTTCTGGACTGAGATAATGCCGATCGCGCTTGCTAAAATTGCTACTAAAAAACTAATGGCGAGCAGAGGAATTGTTTTCATAAAAGGGTTGACAGGCTAATAATTTAACTTATAAGCTGTTGTGCATTTAAATTGTATTTTGAGGGCGGGCTCTCCTGCCCAACCCCTACTCCCCACAAGAGTGAAAATTTATTTGACCATGCAATTTAAAGGCGGATTAGCTTATACTTGTTTGACAATCTAAATCTGTGTAAAATTTTTATTTTTTTAAACATTCCATTATTTAATAATATACAATAAGATTAGGGAAAAAGTCAAGTAGATGCGGAAAAAAATTAGGAAAATTTTTAATTAATTAAAAATTAAAAATAAATAAATTTACCAATCCCAAACTTTAACAAATCCACGTGTATTGCAAATACAGCACTTCCGGCTATTATGAAGCACAGTTTTACTCGTATCCCTTTCCTGTCCTAACTTTCGATACTGTCTGTGTACCTCATAGCAGCCGGAAGTGCTGTATATAACTAGCTGACCATTATCGATGATTAATGTTCAGAATATCTGCAAGAGTTATCAAAAAGACGTGAGGTGCTCCGCGGGCACCTCACAATCTCAAGCGGTAGAGAAAAACCCCGCGTTGGAATAGGTGGAAATTTAAACAGGTTCTAACTGGGAAATTACCTTTTCCATGTATTCGGCAACTTTGGTTTCTTTTTCCACAGAATTTGTTTCCATGTAAACGCGCATCAGGGGTTCGGTTCCCGAAGGCCGCAGCAATACCCAACCGCCGTCTTCAAGATAAAGTTTAATCCCGTCTTTGCGGCCGATTTCCTTAACACCAATACCCGCTATTTCCGTCGGGGGATTCTTGGTAAAAGAGTCCAAAATGGCTGCTTTGTGCGCGTCATCTAGGTGCAAGTCCAAGCGTTTGTTGTAGAGGGGGCCGTCGGCTTCTTTAATGGCTTCTTCGACTAGCTGAGAAAGCGGTTTGCCTTCATAGGCGATCGCCTCAGCAACTAGCATATCAGCCAAAATCCCGTCTTTTTCGGGGATGTGACCCAAAACGCTCAAACCGCCAGACTCTTCGCCACCGATGAGTACCGCTGTTTCCCGCATTTTTTCGCCGATGTATTTAAAGCCGACTGCGGTTTCGTAGATTGTTAAACCGTATTTGGCGGCCAAATTGTCCAGCAAGTGGGTAGTTGCAACTGTACGGACGATCGCCCCAGTCAAGCCTTTATTCTTAACCAAGTGGCGGGCCAACAGCAACAGCACGGTGTTTGGAGTCAAGACATTTCCCAACTCATCAACAATACCAAAGCGATCGGCATCGCCATCGGTAGCCAAACCTAAATCAGCCGAATCCTTTTTAACAGCTTCCACCAACTCGACTAACTGTTCGCCCTTGGGTTCGGGCATTCCGCCGCCAAACAGCACGTCGCGGTAGGTGTGAAAACTTTCGACATCGCAGCCGCAGTGTTCCAAAACCCCGTCGAGATAGCCGCGAGAAGTCGAATAAAGAGCGTCGTACTTCACCTTCAACTTAGCAGAGCGAATCCGCTCCACATCGATCAAAGTATAAAGAAACTTCAGATATTCGGGTTTCGGGTCAAAAGTGGAAATTTTATCGTTGTGACTGCCTTTCGCCGGGGCATCAGAAGCACCAGCAATATTTGCCACAATTGTATCAGTAATTTCCGGGGTAGCCGGGCCGGCGTAGTCGGGGATGTATTTGATGCCGCAGTAAGGTGCGGGATTGTGGGAAGCAGTGAACATCAGGGCTCCTGCGGAGTTGAGATGCTTGGCGCTGTAGGCGATGACTGGTGTGGGGCAATCTCGATCGACCACTTTCACAGTCCATCCCAAATCTGCCAATACTTCAGCCGCCGTGCGGGCGAACTCGTCTGCCAGAAAGCGGGTATCGTAGGAGACTAGAACTGGGCGGTCTTTTGTGTAAGCGGTTTCTAGGTAACTGGCGATCGCCCGGGTGACTTTTCGCACGTTGGCAAAAGTAAAGTCATGGGCAATCAGTCCCCGCCACCCATCGGTTCCGAACTTAATTTCAGTTGAATTGCTGCTAGCGCTCATTTTATCCACTTCCTCTCGTCCTACTAATCCTACCAAGCCATAGCCTTAAAGACGTACTGGCCGTGCTGTTTGTGAGGAGCGATCGCCAGTGGGGCCCGCATCAACCTAATCCTATCGTTGTAGCGACAGGCTTCTGCCTCCGGCACGACTCGAACAAGTCAATCGATTTTAGATTTTAGATTTTAGAATTGAAGCATTGACCCCACGGATAAATTCGGGGGCTTGTTTATCGGATACAGGTTTTTTATTTCTCCACGGATGAATCCGGGGGCTTGTATCCTGGATGCTTTCGGTCTGAGTTGGCAAAATATCGGAGCGATCGGGCTAGTACAGTTCGGCACAAATAAACAGACTATTAAACAGCCAAGACTTTACCCTTATATGTCCACTTAAAAGGTTTGGCCATTGTTTGATTAAAGTAGTTGATAAAATTGAGGATGCGATTTTTCAGATCGTACTGACTGGTGAAACTTGCTCTTTTGAGTAATTTCCGTACCAAAATGCTGAACCAAATCTCTATTTGATTAAGCCACGAAGAATGTTTTGGTGTGTAATGGAAAACAATTTGATGTGTTGGGTCACTTAAAAAAACAGCGCGGGATTTCATGGATTTAAGTATGCCGCTTTTCCCCTTAATACCGAGGTCGATATCTAAACCTTCTTTTTCGGCGACCAAACGCACCAGTGATTCAGATTGGTGAGTATTCAGACAATCCATAATCAGATGCCATTTTTGGGCATCGGGTCAGTTTCAATGATGTGACGAATATTGAGTAGAAAATCGGATTCTGCTCTCGAATCTCCGCAAGTTGGTTCGATAATCTTACCATTCGCAATGTTGAAATTAGCTATCAGGGTCTGCGTACCATGACGAATATATTCAAACTCTCTTCAGGCAACTTTACCAGGGGAGCATTGGCAAGTCTTTTTCGAGACGTTCAATAGCTTGAATTCCTGTCATTTCATCAACCGATATTGTGTGTTCTCCTTGTTGAGCACGTTCAATTGCAGTCAGATATAAGTCGGTAATATCTTTGACTTTTTCATCAAATTCTTCATCCACAGGGGGGGGTTAACCAGTAGCGCGAGGCGTGTGGTTTAAGTTCTGCTTCTTCTAATCTGCCAACATGGCGGACGGATATACTTTCAATAATGCCTTGTTTCATGATTTCCTCCGCCAGTTCTCTCGCAGTCCAATGACTTATTGGTCGTCCATAATCGGACGGTGAGGAACAGGCGAGTGCAAATAACTCGGTTACTTGTTCCATGCTAAATTTTGCTGGTGCACCAACACGCTCTTGATCTTGTAATTTTTGCAACAAAATCGATAAGTCTTTTCCCTCGCTCTCCAACCATCGGTTTCGCCCCTTCACTAGCCATCTGCAGGTTAATCTCTAGGCTTCGGGCTATTTCACGATGGTTTTGACCATCTGATGCCATGAGAATTATTTTGGCTCGTAGCACTAGCTGTTGCGGCGTGTTGTGTCTCTTGATCAACTGGTGAAGTTGATGACGCTCGCCATCGCTTAAATTTAATGTTTTAGGCATTAATAAGGGCATATATGACTCCTTGATCACCTACCAAAACGGGTCTAAGCTAACTATGTTATTCTACCACAAAAATAGTCTGTCTACTTACGCCGAGCTGTACTAGAGTACTTTTTAATGTCTTTATTCTTCCTGCTTTTGTACCGCTAGCTTCTGAGATAAAAAAAATCCGATATGCGGTGTCACATGAGTCAAAACTTGCTCTCTGACTGCGAGTTCAATATCTTCTAATGTCTGCAAGGATTCAGGATTACAATCAGCATACAGGATGGCAGAAAGAGCATCTACATGTGTTTTAATTGCCTGTTGTTGTTCGGGTGTCATGATTCTATCTCAAGTGGGGAGACATGATAATTATCGCCTATTTTACTGATGATAGCTAAAACAGTTATTCTGGTCTTGATGAGTATTTATACTCGTCGCAAAAGTGACATGCTCCCCGTTTTTTCGCGCCGACTTACTTACGGGAAACGTCCGACTGCGAAAAGCCTTGTATCTGCCTGCGGTGGTGGCGATGCGTTATAATCCCTTGCTCAAAGCTACTCGTCTAGCGATTGTTGGGTCGCGGCAAGGTCAAAATGCAGGTGATTGGTGCGCTGATGCGAAAGTTAGTCCATTTAGCTTTTGGGATTTTAAAATCCCAAAAGCCTTTCGACCCCAGTTATTTGATCGCTACCCCTTGACTTGTCAAGACAGTATCTACAATTTTTTGAAAAGGGTGTAAGATATGAGTTACTACAAATTTATAGCATATTGGTATTAATTCGATCGAGAGAGGAACTATAGAAGCAGGATTAGTAAATAGTGATATTACCAGAACTATCGGCTGGAACTTTGATTAAAAATCGCTATCTAATTGACCGAATTCTGGGTCAAGGTGGATTTGGTCGCACTTATTTAGCGTTAGATCAACAAAAAAAACATAACTGCGTTCTCAAGGAGTTTGCTCCCAGCAATACTAAGCCAGAGGAATTGCGAAAAGCTCGCGAACTATTTGAGCGAGAAGCAAAAATTTTATCCGACCTTAAGCACCGCCACATTCCGGAGTTTCTGGAGTGGTTTGATGACAATGGGCGCTTGTTTATTGTGCAGGAATTTGTCAATGGTAAAACTTACTGGGATTTACTACTGGAAGGTCAAAAATTTTCAGAAAAGGAGATTATTCAATGGCTGCGGAATCTTCTGGATGTTCTCGGATATATTCACGGAAAAGGGATTATTCACCGAGATATTTCCCCGGACAATATTATGCTGCTAAATGGCAAGCAACAGCCAGTTTTGATTGATTTCGGTGTGGTTAAATATGCGGAGACGCAGCTAGGCACAACTGGGAATTCAAACCAATCTACTCATGTGGGAAAAGGAGCTTATGCTCCATCGGAACAGTTGCGGGGCGGCGAGTGTTATCCCAACAGCGATCTTTATGCTTTGGCTGTGACGGCGATTGTTTTGCTGACTGGTAAAGAACCGAAGGATTTGATGAATAATTCGGAGTGGAATTGGCGCTCCTCTTCGAGGGCTGCGAATGTTAGCGATCGACTGGGGATGATACTGGATAAGATGTTAGAGGAGAAACCGAGCGATCGCTATCAGTCTGCGAGAGAAGTATTAAATGCTCTCGATAACAGCCAAACACAAAGAAAAACTATTATGAGTTCATCAAAAACTGAAGTGAGTTCCGCTCCTGGACTACCTCCGACTCAACTTTCTACTGAGAGTCAAAATACAGGCAATCCATACCAGCCTGTAAATTCTCATCGGAATCAAAATACTGGCAATCCATCTAGGAAAACGATCGCCCTGATTCTCCTGCCAACTCTGCTGCTAGTAGGTACGATTGCCAGTCTGGAGTCGCCTCGCATCGGTTTTTTGTGCGGCGCTCTGAATAATTGTGCTGCGGATAAACCCTTTAACGAAAGTTACAGCAGCGCCGTCAAACAGGCTGCTGATGCTCGTGTTTTAGGGCAAAATGCTCAAACAGACCAAGAATTGCAGACGGCTCGCGATCGCCTGAAAAACGCGATCGACCAACTATCCAGCATTCTGCCAACGGCCAAAGTATACGCCGATGCCCAAAAGCTGTTGCCTTCCTATCAAAGCGAGTTGACGGCGATGGAAGCACATTTGACAAGAGAACAACAAGCTCAGAAACAATTAGAAGAAGCTCTTGCGATCACAGCCGAGGCGCCAAAAGAAACCGAATTATCAAAACAGAAAGCTGTGTGGACTCAAGCTGCAGACAAACTCAAAGCAATTGCTTCCGATTCCTTCGTTGCTGACAAAGTGAAAGCTCATTTAGCAGAGTGCGATCGTCAAATTCAAGACATTGAAATTTCCATCCGCCAGGCCTCCAGCCCCGAAGCCTCCAGCCCCGAAGTAACACCAACTGCTCAAGACGACCTTTTTAGATTCTCACCTGATGGTACCGAACCCGCACCAGCACCAAAACCTTCGCCCTCTCTCCCCAATTCTCCAACTCCTAAAGACGACAAACCCCTCTTCTAATTTAGATTGGGGATTTGGGATTTGAGATTTGGGATTTAAGATTTGTGATTTGACGAACTGCGTAATATTACGATCAGTACAAGTGTTCAATGCCTTTACAGTATTTATAAGTAGTCAACCGGACTTGATATCAGTCCTGTTCTTGCCTAAATCTTTAAATTTGATTTCTAAGTTTTGCTTTATAATTACACTCAACAGGCAGATATACAAAAATAGTCACTCGACAGCGATAGCAGGTTGAATCAGGATGTTTGCTTCGAGTCAGTTATCCATTCCCAAACTCGCTGGGACAAGTCGCCTTGATTTCATATCTACCCAGAATCAGCAATCATTTCCCTCCCAGAAATCCATCAAATAAATAAGGAATAAAATTGCCAATGAAACTTCACTCACGGATATCGCTAATTACTGCATCTGCGATCGCCTTTGCTACCACTATTGTCGCTAGCAGTCCGACAGCCGCCCAAACCACAGGCTTCGTCTGTGGCAAAAGTGGAGGTCAGCCAGCAACTATTTTGCAAAGACCACAAGGCAATGTCACAGTAATTAAGTGGGTTTCTAATAGTTTCTCAGACTCTGGATTCGATGCTGAGCGCCGGTGCGAACTGGTATCTGGCAGATTTCAACAGTATCACAAAGCAGGAATGCTCAAATACCTGACAACAGGAGTTATCAACCGACAACCTGTAGTTTGCGTTGCCCACACTAAGGGTGGCGACTGTGCCCGCGACTTGCCCAACAACGGCTTGTTATTTACAATTAAACCGGGCAGCGATGCGCGAGACACATTAAAACGCCTGTTGAATTTGCGCGATCGAGCTAGCACAAATTCGCTCAACGAAAGCGCGAACTCTAGCCGAGTAGATGTCGAAATGAACGATCGACTTTACATCGATATGGGCGAATATATCCAAACCCAACCTACCGAATCTGCATCCCCGCAGTCTGTGGGTTCTGATAGTAGCAACCCACTTTTTTAAGATGAGTTTTGATTGGTAGTGGCGGGTAGAAGGGAGCAAAGTGCTCTGCAAGTAATAAGTTCTTGATGACTTCTTGAAAAAAACCGCCCTACTCAAAAAAAATGTCAAATTTCGTTTCGTGAAATATGAGACAGTTGTTTAGGGAAAAGGAGGTGATTGGTGAAACTTAAAGTATTAAGTTCAATTCCCACAAAATTAGCATTTACTTTGGCAAGCACAATTAGTTTTAGTAGTGTCAGCCACGCTCAAGAATTAACTTTTTTTTGCGGTATAATTAATGACGAGCCAGCAATTATAGCTCAAACAGCCCAGAGCAATATACCTGTAATTAGGTGGGTATCCGAGGAATTGCAAGTGTTAGGAATTAATTCTCGATCGCAATGCGAACAAATGGCTGAAAAACTGCAAATAAGTTGCGTTCAACCTACTGATGGCAGCCAGCTATTAGCTGGCTGCACCATCATTCAATGTGGTATTTACTCGGCAGAAAAGGTGTTTAATTCTGAATCAGGAAGAGATTTGTATGAGCAATTGCCACATCTTTGGGGTTCGGACACTCAACTTTCCAAATCCCATGAAAAAGTGCCAGGATTTCCTGTTTATATTCAGATGAATGTTTGGCTAAACGGATTTCCCGCAACAGTCGCAGTTCCAGGCGATCGAAATATTTTCGCGACTCCCGCATCTCCCGGTAGCATCAAAGGCGAACCTGAGCCGGAGCGTCCTTTGTGGTGAAAATTATGTCGATGAGTAGGTCGCTCAAAATCAAAAATTATTCCTTAAGATTAAACACGGAGCATCCTATGACAATTAAGTTTAAATACGGACTTTCAGCAGCGCTGATCGGTGCAACAATAGCGATCGTACAGACGCAAAATGCTTTAGCACAAACAGCAGAACAAGTCAACAAAATTGCGGAGAAAATTACAGTATTAATCGAAGGACAAAATCAGGGTTCAGGGATAATTATTGCTAGAGAAGGCAGTACCTATTATGTACTGACTGCCAAACACGTAACAACCGGAGGAGGCGAATCAAAAATTGTCGCGCCCGATCGCACGTCCTACCAGGTGGACAGCAACAACATTATCCAATTACCGGGAGTCGATTTGGCGATCGTGCCTTTTGTCAGCTCGAACAATTACGAGATAGCACAATTGGGAGATTCTAAAACAGTCACAGTCGGAGAACAAGTCTACGTTTCCGGCTGGCCAAAACCGGGCGAAACTATTACAAGACAGATCCGTCAGATGACAGCAGGACAAATTTCTGCTCGCGAACGGGTTAATGATGGCTATGAATTAATCTATACAAACCCAACTCGTCAGGGCATGAGCGGAGGGCCGATTCTCGATCTTCGTGGCCGTGTGATTGGCATTCACGGACGTACAGAGGGGAGCACAGAAGATCAAGTAGTTAAAGCTTGGGTAAACTTGGGAATTCCCATCAACACCTTTGTCGAACTCGCTCCTAAAGCTTACGCCGAACAGGGAAAAGAAAAACTCAAACGGCAAAATTATCAAGGGGCGATCGCAGACTTCAGCCAAGGAATGCGATTCAATCAAAACTCGGCCGATGTTTTCAACGGTTTAGCTTACGCAAACTTCGCTCAAAAAAATTACAGAGCAGCTCTAGAAAATGCGATCAAAGCTATTCAAAATAATCCCCAATTAGCCGAAGCTCACCGCGTTCGTGGCGCTAGCAACGCTCAATTGGGAAATCATAAAGAAGCGATCGCCGATTTCGATCGAGCTATCCAAATCAATTCTAGCTTTGCAGATGCCTACGGACTGCGGGGTGTCAGCCGAGCTCAAATCAAAGACTACATAGGAGCCAACGCTGACATAGCCCAAGCCATCCGCCTAGATCCCAACAGCCCGGTTGGCTACAACCGCCGCAGCGAAGTGCGCCTCATAGTCGGGGACAGCGAAGGAGCCAATGAAGATGCTCAAAAAGCAGCATCTCTAAGTGGAGCATCAGCGAATGAAGATGGGTTCCAAATGGCACTCAACAGCGGACTGGGAATATCTTTGCCGAGGAACCAAGTTGCCAGAGTGAAGCCACAGCAGCCCGCCCCGACTGTTCCCCAAACACGTCCAGCACCCAATAACTCCCTAGAAGCAAAACAACCAACACCCACACCTGCGCCAACACCAGAGCCGCGCATTCAGCCCGCACCTCAAGCGGTGCGACAAGCTGCATCGCCAGGAGCGGAATCAGCAATTCAAGCCTTAATTCGCGGCCAGCAAACCTTCCGCACGCGCAACGGTGCATTTACCGGTACTGTCAGTTTGCTCCAACGCTCTTTTAACATTCAACTTCCGATGTCGAAGTTCAACTTTGCCATTCACACCACTACTAGGGGAGCATATCACTATGCTATTCCTCTGAACCCCAGCCAGAAAGCCTATGTGGGAGCGGTGTTTTTGACGGAAACTGCTACTAATAATAATCTTGTCACAGTATCGATCGTCTGCGAAACCGATGAAGCCAGCAACATCCGCCCGCCAGATCCCCTCTACGTTCAGGGGAAGCCGATTTGCCGTCCGGGTACGTCGCCGGTGGATATGAGCAATATCCAGTCAGGAAATCCTGAGTCTCTAACCAATAACCCGACCGTTTCCGAAAAAGAATGGTAATTTTTCAAGGCATAAAACTAGAGATTTAGAAGAGAGAATTAAATAAAGTTCTTGTTTCTAACTTGAAGTTTTTAACTGTTAATTTTGAACACAAGGAGTTGTGATAATGATTGAAAAACACCAGCTATTGAGATCGATTATTGCCGCTGGATTGATCGCACTTACAGCAAGTGCGATCGGGACTCATGCTAGCGCTCAAACCCGCCTTCAAACCAGATCCTTTGTCTGCGGTACGAGCAACGGCGCTCCCGCAACCATTGCTCGGACTAATCGGGGTGACGTACCCGTGATTCGGTGGACTTCCGATCGTTTCCGTGATGCAGGCTACAGTCCAGAACGGCGCTGTCTTGAAGTATCAGCAAGATTTCAGCAATACTTCCGAAATGGAAAACTGAACTACCTGACTACTGGTATTATGAACAACCAGCAAGTAGTTTGCGTTGCCGATCGAGTAGAAGGAGATTGTACTGGATTGCTGTTCACCCTAAAACGAGGGAGCGATCCCAGTCAAGTATTAAACAATTTACTTGATGTGCGCGTCCGCGCCTCTGGGCCGCTAAATGAAAGTACGTCTCGTGTTTATATAGATATGAGCGAATATCTAAAACAAGCTGCTGTAGAAGAACAGCCAAATTCGCAATCTGATAGTCCTGTTTGGTAATATAGTGGTTCTCAATGGAGTAAAATCCAAAATATGTAGGTTGGGTTAAGGTCACGAACCCTAGGTTTCACTTCGCCCAACTCTTCATTTAAAATAAGGTGTTAGGTTTCGCTATCTGAAAACTTACTGTATATAGCGTTTCTCAGTCAAGTGAGGTACATTTTTAGAGCTAAAACCCTTAATGGATAAGGATTGGTTGTACCTGATCAGCTAAGGAAACGCTATAAGCATTCTTCCTTCTTCCTTCTTCCTTCTTCCTTCTAATTATGTAACTTTAATGAATTGGGTTTCCCTAGCCTTCTTAACTTGTACTGCTGGTTTGTTAACCGGAGTGGCAGTTCAAGTACACAATCGAGGTTTCTCTGTTGCAGAAATTGTCCGCACAAATTTACCGCAGCAACCTCAAAGATCTATATTTCAACTAGGCAAGCCACCTGTGAAGTCGCCAGCCACTCAACCGCTGAATTTGCCTGCAAAACCCGTAAAACCATTGTCAGGGAAGAACCAGGGAGAATTCATTCCCCAGAGGGCGGGAGATTTATTAGAAAAAGCGATGCTTCAAAAAGCTCGTTCAATTACGGTGAAAGTGCTTTCTGGAGATAGTTGGGGTTCGGGGATTATCATTCAGCGGCAAGCACAAGTTTATACTGCGATCACAAACGATCATGTATTGCAGTCAGGAAAAACATATCGCATCCAAACTCCCGACGGTAAAATTTACTCCGCCACGCGATATTTAGCAAGTCAATTTGCAGGCAAAGATTTAGCACTGTTGCAGTTTACAAGTACCAAATTAGAATACAAAATAGGTGTATTGGGCAGTTCTTTAACGGTTAAAGAAGGGGATAAAGTATATGCTGCCGGGTTTCCTTTTGAGGCTGACAAGTCAAATTCAGCCGGATGGAAATTCACTGCCGGACGAGTATCGCTAATACCTGAAAAATCCCTCGAAGACGGCTATCAACTGGGTTATGACAATCAGATTGAAAAAGGCATGAGCGGTGGTCCTGTGCTGAATTTTGGCGGCGAGGTGGTCGCTGTGAACGGAATGCACGCTTATCCACTTTGGGGAGATCCTTATGTGTTTCAGGACGGATCGAAACCCTGTGAACCAATGCGGGAGCTAATGGTGCGATCGAGTTGGGGAATTCCGATCGAAAAGTTTTTGCAATCAGCGCCGCAGTTTTCGACGAAAAGGGCAGAGAAACAGCCTAAAAATATCAGTTTAGAGCCACCATCTCAGTTGTTGGCTCAGCGGTCAGCGACATCGAATTTAACAGTTTCCCAACCTGTTGGTAAAACGGCTAGACTGATCCAGCAACAGGCGGCGGCGGCTAAAAGTTGCACTCAGCTTTAGAAATCAGGACACGCCAGTGCCGTTTCCCTATAATTAATCATTATTTTGGGGTAGGGACACGGCATTGCCGTGTCCTCGGTTGCTTACAATAAATCTTTCAATTTTTCATCTTCTCCCAATACCTTGATTACCTGTTTAATCTCCTGCGTCCTGTCCTTTTTCACAATCAAAGTCACATTCCCATCTCTGACAACTACCACATCTTCTAAACCAATAGTAACGATGACTTCATTCTCATCTGCTGCATAAAAAATGCCGCCCTTGGTATCAATTCCGACGTGTTTTGCTAACTCAACATTCGGCTGATCTCCTTGCAGCAAACGGCCGATCGCATTCCAATCACCCAAATCGTCCCAGCTAAAGCCTACGGGCAGAACACAAGCCTTTTGCGTCTTCTCCATCAAAGCGTAATCGATACTTATTTTGGGTAATTCCGAGTACGCCTGCGCGCCTTTTGTTTCCAAAGCTGCCATCATTTCCGGTACATGATTTCGCAATTCTGTCAAGACTGTTCCAACTCGAAATACAAAAATTCCGCCGTTCCAACTAAACTTGCCGCTGGCTACAAATTCTTCCGCAGTTGTGCGATCGGGCTTTTCCGTAAATCTCGCCACCCGATACGCCGGAAAACCGCCAAAACTGCCAATTTCCTCGCCTTGTTCGATGTAGCCGTAGCCGGTGGAAGCATAACTCGGCTTGACTCCCAAAGTGGCGATCGCATCCTGATTTCTCGCCAAATCCGCCGCCGCCTCCAAAGTCTTGACAAACTCCTCCGGTTCCCCAATCCAGTGATCCGCCGGGAAAAAACCCACTACCGCATCCTCACCGTAACGCTTGGCAGTTTCTATAGCAGTCCAAGCCACCGCAGGCGCAGTATCCCGGCCCTCCGGTTCCGCCAGCAAATTCTCAGGAGGTAAAAGCGGCAACTGTTCCCGGACTCCCGCAGCCAACATTTCCGACGTTACCACCCACAAATCGTCCCAGCCGTTACCTAATGTTAATAGTCTTTCCGCTGTAGCTTGCAGCAAACTCTTGCCGCTACCGTCGAGACTCAAAAACTGCTTGGGGCGCTGCTTGCGGCTGAGGGGCCAGAAGCGTTCGCCTTTACCGCCGGCAAGTATTACGGGAATTAAGGTTTGGGTCATGGTTTGAAGTTTAAGGGTTCTGATCTATTTTGCTCGACAGCTTATAATTATGGAGAGAATTGTGGCTGTCTGCGGGTTTTGGGGGCGACCTATATTTTTGGGAAAATTGCGTCTGTTACTGGGTGTAAAATTCGAGGGGTTAATTTTGTCGGCTGTAATCCAATTTCTGTAAGGGTTTGAGGCTGATTCCTGGGGCAAACGGCAGACGCAATTGCTGAAGCCTTCATCTGATAAGGGTTTGAGGGGGAAAGTCTAAATAGGGTATTGACAGGCCGGAGGCTGAAATGGTATTTTTGCTAATACAGACGCAAATGAACGTTGAAAACCAAATACAGCAAGGCTTCTGGAACGGGCAGCCGGAAAATACCTAAAACCCTATCAGGGATTGAAACCAGTTGTCCGGCAGACAATTTTCCACGCGCCACCGGTGTAAGCCGGAAAATACCTAAAACCCTATCAGGGATTGAAACGACGTAATCAACAATTAAAGTCATCCATTCCATAGTAAGCCGGAAAATACCTAAAACCCTATCAGGGATTGAAACAATGGCAGCCGCAAGTTTAGGGATATCTTTAATGCCGGAAAATACCTAAAACCCTATCAGGGATTGAAACGATTTACTGGCGGAAATCAAGAGCAGAAAGCAGCAGCCGGAAAATACCTAAAACCCTATCAGGGATTGAAACGATCTTTTACTCTTTTTCCCATAGTATCATTAAGCCGGAAAATACCTAAAACCCTATCAGGGATTGAAACGTCGATTTCGATTTCTTCGATTTTTTGCCCTCGAACGCCGGAAAATACCTAAAACCTTATCTAGGGCTTGAAACAGAAGCGGGATGGCAAGATCAACGATCGCACTCAGAAAGCCGGTTTTTTTGCTAGCATACTTCCGATCCCGGACAAACAGCAAAAGGTAGTCCTGCATAGTCAGGAAAAACTGTTATAATTTACTTACTCAATCTGCCTTAACTTTTAGCTTATGAAATGCCCCAGGTGCGACTCTCAATATATTGTAAAAAATGGTCACACTCACACTGGCAAACAAAGTTTTAAATGTCGAGATTGTGCCAGACAATTTGTGATAGCTCCCAGACATCAGCCGATTTCGGAAGA
>ENA-ORBV01001343-ORBV01001343.1-microbial-mat-metagenome-genome-assembly--contig:-NODE-1343-length-54897-cov-12.576286_pt1 | contig 54897 bp, 44 predicted proteins | sample MGYA00237777_ERZ505514 | MGnify/ENA primary metagenome ERZ505514 (study PRJEB26160, sample SAMN06269048) | microbial mat metagenome | isolation source: Oligotrophic lake microbial mat | place... | reverse complement strand
CGGCACGTGCGACGAGGCGTGGCCCGACGTCTACGAGAAGATTTACGACCCCAAGAAGACCGGCAGCGTCTATAACTACAAAAACCTCGACAAATCCCCTGTCAAAGACGGCGAGTGGTACGACTACCACATCATCGTCAAGGACCGTACCGTCACCATCAAACTCAACGGCAAAGTCGTCAACGAATACACCGAAAAAGATTCTGACAAAAGCCGACTCAACGGCGGCTACTTCGCCTTTCAATGCCACGACCCCAAGAGCAAGATCGAGTTCCGCACCATCCGCGTGAAGGCGGAATGATGATGCAATGAATCTCGCATCGCTGCGATGCAGCGGCGATGTAGTGCAGATGAATTATCGCCATGAAAAACCCTCGAACCGTTCGAGGGTTTTTAATTGCCTACAATCGGGGCCTCGCCGCTTCGCAAGCTTCAACCATGTTTCGATTTCTCGGCAACATTCATCCCCGCATGCTTCCGCCCATGACGCGGCAAAGCTATCGCCACGAGATCGTCACCGCCCTGACTTACCCCGCTTCGCTGGCCATGATCGAAGGCGGCGTCATCGGTATCGTCGCCGCGAAAATCTTTCACGTGCCTTCGATGGTGTTCGCCGCCATCGTCGCCTCTGCCAATTTTGCCAATCTCACGAGCTTCATCTGGGCACGTTTATCGAGAGGCCGCCGCAAGGTGCCGCTCATCGTCATGCTTCAGGTGTGCATGCTCCTTTGCGTCGGCGCGATCGCACTGATTCCGACGCAGCCGCCTGATGCCGATGGCGTGGCGCAAGGCAGCAGTCCGCTCATGCTCGCGGCACTCGTCATCATGGCACGCTGCATGCAGACGGGCATCATCACCCTGCGCTCCACCGTGTGGCGGCAGAATTACCCGGCACACCTGCGCGCTCGCATCACCGGTCGCATCGCGCTATCCAACAGCGTCATCATCGGCCTGCTGCCCGTGCTTGCCGGCGACATGCTCGATCGCAATCCCGAATCATTCCGCATCATTTTTCCCGCCACGATGCTCATCTCCATCATCGGCGTCATCGCTTACTCACGCATCCGATTGCGCGGCGAGAAGGAACTGCTCAAGTACGAAATCCAGCCACAAGCCACGCCGCAGCCGCACGGCGAATCGGCAACGATCTATGAGTACGACCCGCAAGCCTCGCGCCCTAATTTCTGGACGGTGCTGCGCAACGACAAACTCTTCCGCGGCTACATGCTCTGGCAATTCGTCAACGGCACCGCTGCGATGATGGGCGATGCTGTGCTCGTCTATCTCATCGCGGACATGACGCAAGGCATGGCCAATGAATTCAAGATCAGCAACCTGCTCACGACGACGCTGCCGCTGACGCTGGCGGTGATCACCATGCCGCTCTGGGCGCGGTATCTGGACCGTGTACACATCATCGAGTTCCGCGCACGCCACGGCGCTGTGTGGGTCATTACGCAACTGGGCAACTGGTTCGGGGCGATGTTTCACTCGCTGCCGATCATCGGCGTCGCACGCGTCTTCAACGGCATCGCACGCGGCGGCGGCATGCTTGCCTGGAACCTGGGACACAACGATTTCGCTGACCGCCGCATGGTCTCGCTCTACATGGGCATCCACGTCACCCTCACCGGCATTCGCGGAGCCTTCGCGCCGTTCCTGGCCCTGATCCTCTTCACCGGCAATATTCAGTTCACTTCGAAGATCACGCTCGAACTCCCCTGGCTGAAGATGGGATACCACGTGTTCCTGCTCACCGCAGCACTGAGCATGATCGCAGAGTTGGGATTCATTCGACTGGGCAAGACGATGGGCAAAGGCGCGAGCAAGCGGTGATGGTCAATGATCTTCTTAGCCGCAGCGTCCTCGCTGCGCGTTCGCAAAACAGCCGCTCAAATTGAATCATTCACCTTCATGCAGTTCATCTGGCGATTCACGGACGATGTAGACGGCAGCCGCGATTAACTCGGCTTCTGCGGTAGGCGAGAAGTCGATCTGGTAGGTCATGGCTTACTTAATGCCAAGACTCTTTCGCACCTTCGCAAAAACCTTTGCTGCCGCGATGCCTTTGCCTCCTTCAAACTCTTCCATGCTCTGGCGCACGAGGCGAACACTTCTTGCATATTCCGAATCGGACACGAGTTGATCGTAAGCCTTGGGGCTGAGCACCACCGCATCAGGCTTGCCATCTTTCGTGACCAGCAATGGGCGACCCGTGCGACGAACACGATCGATATCCCTGCGAAGATTCTCACGATGATCGGTAAAAGTTGTAACTTCCTGCGCTTTCATAATGGATCCGTCTGTACAGAACGTTGTACATCATTATTCATTCATATCTGAACTGTGTGAGTCAACACACGGTCTCACTCGATGCGATTGCTGCGACGCCGCCGATGATCACCAGACTTTTTTAATTTCTTCATTACAGTCGCAGCGTCCCCGCTGCGCGGTTACTACGTTGAAAAAAGGATTATCACCGCGATGACCTCGCTACGCCGCAAGCGGCGAATTACATCATCACATCCATCACCGGCTTGCCGCGCGTGATCGCCAGTGGTCTTCCCTCAGCATCGTGCACTTCGGTCTCGTGCGGGATGCCCAGCAGGTGATAGACCGTCGCGGCCAGATCATCCGGTTTGACAGGGTTGGCAGCGGGGTGCATGCCGTGCTTGTCGGACTCGCCATAGACATAGCCCTGTTTGACGCCGCCGCCTGCGAGCAGCGTCGTGTAGCACTGGGGCCAGTGGTCGCGGCTCTGGTTGCCATTAATCTTGGGCGTGCGGCCAAACTCACCCATCCAGATCACGAGCGTCGTGTCGAGTAGGCCGCGCTGATCAAGATCTTCCAGCAGCGTGGGCAGCGTCTCTTCGGTGCGAGGCAGGTGATAAGCCTCGACAATCGGGAACATTCGCGTGTTGTCGAAGCCATGCGTATCCCAACCGCCATCGGTCTTGCTGCGACCGCCGATGGAGTTGGAAAAATAAACAGTGACAAACTTCACACCTGCTTCGACGAGCCTTCGCGCCAGCAGACAAGATTGGCCGTAGGTTGATCTGCCATACGCATCGCGCATGACCTTGGGCTCTTTGGAGATGTCGAATGCTTGCCTGACGCGAGGCGAACTGAGCATCGTCAGTGCCTTCTCGTAATAGCTATCTAGGCCCCGCGCTTCGCCGGAGTAGTCGAGTAGTCGCGACTGCTGATCGATGAGTTGTTGCAGATGCCGACGGCGTTCCAACCGGTCCATCGAAAGATTACTGGGCAGACTCAACTGCGGCAGCGAAAAGTCCGGCGCGTTGGGATCGTTGCCCACGAACAGCGGATCGTGCACCTTGCCCAGAAAGCTGGCGTGCTGCCCCGGTGTTCTTGAGCCATCGGAAATCACATGCGGGAAAGCTACGCTCGTCGGCAGTTCCCCACCGCCAGGCCCCCCGGAAAGCGGCGCGAGTTTATCGACAACGGACCCGTAGGCGGGAAAGAGATCGATGGAATCGCGAAGGCGTTGATCGTCGGTTGCCGGGGCGCTGCCGGTGAGTGCGTAGTAGCCTGCGGAGTTGTGGTTGTTCATGGTGTGCGTCATGCTGCGAATGAGCGTGACCTTGTCCATGATCTTCGCGGTTTTCTCTAGCTTCTCACTGACCCAGATTCCGTTGGCACTGGACTTGATCGGCTTGTACGGCCCGCGAATGTTCGCTGGTGCCTCGGGCTTCATGTCGAACATATCCACGTGACTGGGCCCGCCCCACTGGAAGAGAAAGATCACCGACTTGGCCTTGGCGATGAGCTTCTGCGTCTGCTTGGCGTCAGCGGCGCGGAGCAGCGTCTGCATGTTCAAGCCCAGAGCGCCCATGCCGCCGACTTTGAGAACATGCCGCCGCGACAGCAGCGAGTTGCGATACCCGGCACAAGATGGATCGCGTGGCTGCGTCATGGTGATTCTTACCGTCGATTCTATCTGCATCTTCCTGCATGTCGCATTCTACCTTGCATTGCTCGAGTCCCCGTCCGAGTTACCACAGATGCCCTCGCGAGAAGATCCCCGCTCGCCTCCTCCGCCGCTCGCTGCGTAGCGTCGTCAGCGCAGCAACCCTACCCCCATCGACCGATAACTCGCCTTTCCATTTCATCTATTTCGGATCAACGCAACCTCACGTCCAAACATTCTGCAGATTCTGGTGGGCTTTTGACCTTTGACCCCTGTGGTCGTTCAAGCGAGGTATCGAAGGCAGTCGATAAGAAACAGGAGGCCGATAAGCGAGCCTCGTCGCGATTCATTTGGAAGCGATCGCCTGACAAGAATCCGCCAAACAAGGAGGCCCGCATGGACAGGATGTCGAAACGGCTTGAGCCCATCACGGATGAACGGGTCACGCACCTATTCCAGCGCACGCTGGCACTGTGGGCTGGCGACCTGCTCAGACAATCCGCCCGCATCGAGTGGGCAGCGCCTGAGCCAGTCAGCGACTACCGCGATCGCAATTGGAAGAGCCTCTACGAAGGCAATGTGGTGGACGACTGAGGCGGAGGCCAGAGGTCAGAAGTCAGAGGTCAGAGATCAGAGATCAGAAGACAGGTGGGGATAGCGTATTTAGCCGTTCGCTTTGGTGAACGAAGAATTGGAACGAGTCATGAGTGGAATCTCAACTGGTGTTGGCCTGATCAGCGGTATCGACTCCGCTTCGCTGATCAATCAGCTCATCGCGATCGAGTCACGACCTAAACAGTTCGTGCAATCGCGTAACGCTATCCTCACCAGTCAGCAGGTCGCCTTTCAGGAAATCAACGCCAAGCTGCTATCGCTCAAACTCAGTTCCAGTTCCTTCCTCACCAGCAACATTTTCAAAGCGACCACCGCTACCAGCAGCGATGAGTCGGTCATCACCGCGACGACTTCCGCCTCCTCCACGCCAGGCACCTATAGCTTCTCCGTCGCCAGGCTCGTCAGCAGTCAGCAAACCATCACCCAAGGCTTCACCGACAAGGACGCCACCGCAGTCGCTCCAGCAGGCGGCACGCTCACATTCGAGTTCGGCGAAGGTCGCCTCGATACCGACACACAGCTCAACACACTCAACGGCGGCGCAGGCATCACCCGCGGCAAGATTCGCATCACTGATCGCAGCGGCGCTTCAGCCATCATCGACCTGAGCAAAGCCGTCAGCGTCAAGGATGTGCTTACCGGCATCAACAACGCCGACGGCATCAATGTCACCGCCAGTGTCGATGGCGATGGCTTTGTGCTGACCGACAACACTGGAGCCGTGACAACGAACCTTGCGGTGAGTGATGTCAATAGTTCGGGCACCAGGGCGACGCTTGGCTTTAATGTCGCAGCAGTGGGCGACACACTCACCGCCAGCGCCATTGGCACCGTCGGCAGCAAGACGCAGCTAGCCTCGCTCAACGATGGCAACGGCGTCAGGCATCACGCATCACTGGCCGACTTCAGCCTGACGACGCGTGATGGTCAAGTTTTCAACATCACCATTGGCTCCAATACGACCATCGCCGATCTGGCCGCCAACATCAACACCGCCTCCAGCGGCGCTGTCACCCTCGCTGGCAGTGGCGCAGGCTTGCAACTGACCGACAACACCGCAGGCGGTGGCACCTTCACCGTAGCGGCGCTCAATAGCTCGCAGGCAGCGACCGACCTGGGCATTTTGGGCAGTGATGACAATGCGGATGGCGTATTGCAAGGGTCGCGCGTGCTGGCAGCGCTCAATTCCAAACTGCTGAAAAATCTCAATGGCGGCAGCGGCATCACCACGCTGGGCACCATCAGCATCACCAACCGCGCCGGTGCCGCCAGCGCCATCGATCTATCTTCGGCAGCCAGCATCAGTGATGTGGTCAATCTCATCAATGATGCGGGCGCGGGTGTCACCGCTTCACTCAACAGCGCGGGCAACGGCCTGCTCCTGACCGACAACACTGGCTCCACCGCCAGTGACCTGATCATCAGCGATACGACGGGCACTGCTGCTGCTGACCTGGGGCTGGCTGGCAGCTTTGCGGCAACGAGCAAGAGCAGCGGCAACCTGCAATTTCAATACATCAACGAAGGCACACGCCTCGATGCCTTGCGCGGCGGCCTGGGCGTCACGCGCGGCCAGTTCACCATTCGTGATTCCAACGGCAACACCGCTGATGTCGATCTCACGCAAGGCAACGAAGTCGCCATTTCCGATGTCATTGCGGAAATCAACAGCCGAGGCCTGGCGATCAACGCCCGCATCAACGACAACGGCGACGGCATCCTCATCGAAGACACAGGCACCGGCGCAGTCGCACTCAAGGTCAGCGAAAAAGGCTCCACGACGGCCCGCGATCTGGGCCTGCTCGGTGAAGCTTCCGCTGGTGGCCAGAACCTCAACGGCAGCTTCGAGAAGACCATCACCATCACGGCCACCGATACGCTCCAGCAGATCAATGACAAGATCAACGCGGCTGGCCTGGATGTCTCCGCTTCCATCCTCAATGATGGCTCAGGGGCCAGCCCCTTTCGTCTGAGTCTGAATGCGAAAAGAGATGGCAAAGGCGGTGCGTTTGTTTTCGATGATGGCGGCCTGGGCTTCGGTGCCAGCACGCTCAACGAAGCACGCAATGCCCTGGCCTTCTTTGGCTCCAACGATCCCGCCAAGGCCATCGCCATCAGTAGCGCGACCAATCGGCTCATCGGCGTCATCCCCGGCACAACGATCACGCTCAAAAATCCCAGCAATACGCCGGTGAATCTGTCCATCAGCCGAAATGAGACGGCGATCGTCGATGCGGTCAAAAAATTCGTCACCGACTTCAACGGCGTGATGACTTCCATCAAGAAGTACGACAAGTTCGATTCGGAAAAGCAAGAGCGCGGCTTGCTCCTGGGCGATCCATCCTTGTCACGCATTCAGTCTTCGCTTTATCGTCTGGTCACCAGTCGCAACGGCGACCTCACGACGCAGTTCAATTCGCTTTCGCAGGTCGGCATCAAGGTCGGCAGCGGCGCCGTGCTCGAACTCAATGAGTCGAAGCTCACTGCTGCCCTGCTCGCTGATCCTGATGCGGTGCAGCAGATGTTCACCTTCAAGGAAACTGAAACCGTCGATGGCGAGACGACGATTCTCAAGGCAGGCATCGGCACCCGCATTGATGAGCTGCTCAAGAATCTGACCGACAACGTGCTGGGCGGCAAGACGGAACAGATCGACAAGCAGTTGGAACTCAACAACAAACGTATCAAAGCGTTGGACGTGGCTCTTGCTGCCAAGAGGGCCAGGCTCGAAGCACAGTTTGCCGCGATGGAAACAGCGCTGGCGAAATTGCAGGAGCAGAGCGGCTCACTGAACAGCCTGTCGGCACTGGCCTCGCAGAGCCGTCGTTAGCCCCACATAGCCCCGGCTTTAGCCGGGGTGAATCACCGTAGTCGCGACGTTCCCCCGGCCAAGGCCGGGGCTATGTGAATCAATCCGAGGTTTTGCTACACGAGCTAAGGTCACCCCGTTGGCATGACCGATACAACCGTTGTGATCGATGGCTTGAATCGAAGGGAATCGGGAAAGAAAAGCATCATGAGTACTGCTGTCGCCAATCCGTACCTGAGGACTAAAATCCTCACCGCCAGTCCCGAAGAGCTTCGGATGATGCTTTACGATGGCGCGATCAAGTTCTGTCGGCAGGGACGCGACGGCCTGGCAGCCAAGCAATTTGAGCAGGCCTACAACGGACTGACCCGCGCTCAGAAAATCATGCTCGAACTTTCCACGAGCCTCAGTAGCGACCTTGATCCCGATCTTCATGGCAAGCTGAGCGGGCTCTACACCTACATCTACCGCCTGCTCGTCGATGCCACTCTGGATCGCAACGTCGAGAAAATCGATGAAGCCATCGGCTTGATCGAGTACGAAAAAGAAACCTGGAAACTGGTCATGCAGCAAATCGCCACGCGCGGCCAACCGCTGCGCGACACCGACCAGCCCGCGATGAACTCCATCTCAACGAGCGGCTGAGCTTCGTCCATCACAGATCATCGAAATGAAAAAGCCCCGGCAAGTACCGGGGCTTGTTGCATGTTTCGCATGTCACCTTCTGCTGATCAGCCAACCTGTTTATTCGTCTTCTTCGCAACAGTCACTTTGATCTTGTTGAGGAACTTTTCAATTTCCTCGACATCATCAGACTCATCGAGAATCTGATCTTCCAGCAGCGTGCAGTAGGCATAATTGCCCTCCGCCAAGTCGCGGGCTTCGGTATAGATCTGCACCGCTTTGCGTTCCACATCCAGACTGTTCTCGAGCATCTGCATCAGGTCAGTGGTCTGCTTCACAGCCATCGGCTCAACGGTGGGCACACCGCCCAGCGACACGACTTTGGCAGCAAACTTTTTGGCGTGGCCGAAGGCTTCCACCGCAGTCTCTTCGAAGAATTCATGCCACACCGCTCGCTCCAATCCGCTCACCACATGAGCATACTGGTTGTACTGAAGTAGCGCCCCCAGTTCGAGACTGATGGCTTCGTTGAGCTTGTCGATGAGTTTGGATTTATCCATGATGAGCCTCCATGTTTCGTTTGAAATAATGCATAAACGACTTTGATACAGTTCAATCCTATGCCTGGGTCTGCCGCTTCTCAAGGGCGTTGGCCTTTACTGCTCTTTGAGTACTATAGATAAATCCTAGCATCAATTGATCCGCGCATTGAACAATTCTCACGCAGAAAGATGCCCATGCCTGTACTGAATCACGTTCCCAATCACGCGATCAAAAGCGTCATCAAAATCACGATGCTTTTCATCATCCTGGCGCTCCCGCACCTGGCCTATGCACAGGATGAGGGTGAATCAAAGCAGATGCGCGTGCTGTTCATCGGCAACAGTTACACAAGCGTCAACAACCTGCCCGGCATGGTGCAGGCACTGGCAAAGGCGGCAAAAGAAAAACGCGCATTGGAATATGTCGCCGTCACGCCCGGCGGCTGGACGCTTCAGCAGCATCTGCTCGATCCCAAGACGCAGGCCCCGACGAAGATCGCGCAAGGCAACTGGGATTTTGTGGTGATTCAGGAGCAGAGCCAGTTGCCGTTCATGTATCCGAAGGTGACGCTCGAACATGGCACGAAGCTGGGTGAGTTGATTAAGGAGAGCAAGGCGATGCCGCTGCTTTATATGACCTGGGCCCGCGAGCATCAGCCGGAGCATCAGGAAACGATTGCGAAGACGTACACGGATCTCGCCAAGGCGTTATCAGCGCCGATCGCACCTGTCGGACTGGCGTGGGAAGCTGCACGCAAGGAGAAGCCGGCGCTCAAGCTTTACGCGGCTGACAAAAGTCATCCATCGCCAGCGGGCACCTACTTGGCGGCCTGCGTTTTCTACAGCACGATCTACGACAAATCCCCCGTCGGCCTCGCCGCGACTTTGACGACCATCAATGGCGGTAAAAGCAGAACACTCGTCGCCCTGAGCGCGGAGGATGCAAAATATTTTCAGACCATTGCATGGAAAACGGTACAGGCGCAGAAAGAAAAAGCACCCGAGCCAAAGAAAGCTGAATAAGCGAAACGTCGCATCACATAAGTGCGAAGACGCAATCGCATCCCCCACTACGCTTGCGCCACCGCCTCCCACTGCCCCTTCGCATCGCGCAGCAGTTCATCAATCGCAGCAGGCATCCCCTGCCCCCACCGCTTGCGCAGCGCTGCTTCATGTTTCTCAATCAGCACACCCGCCCGGTCCAGCCCCAGCGATCGCTCAGCAGCGCCCAGCTCCTGCACATGCTGCAGCGCAAACCAGACCGCCTGTAGCATGATGATGTCCGCCACCGACTCGCGCATGCGCTGGCCTTGGCCCTGAGCAGGCAATCCCACCGCACTGCGGGCAAACTCGACCCACTGCCCCAGCAGCACCGCCCAGGTCAGACGCTCGGGATATAGCGGCTCCGCGCTGGACTGAGGCGAAGATGTTTCATCGCGTTCCATTTAAACAGTGTAGATCATCAACGTGACGAGTATGATGTCGGTATCCAGAGGATTTAATCATGATTCAACCTGTCCCCTCGTTGTCACGCCTTCGCCGCTTCGCGGCTTCGCTCCTGACTACCGCAACCTGCATGTTCGCGTTGCTCCTCGCTTCACCCGTCTTGGCGCAGGAACGTGAGAACGAGAACGAAAAAGAGTTGCCACAGCTTCCCGGCGTGAAGGCAGACCGTAAGAACAAGATCGTAGAGATCGAAGGCAAAATCATTTTGCCGTTGCAAGCGGACTGGCTGGAGCTGCTCGCCTGTGCGCCCAAGTCGCGTGAGCATGAGTCGATCATCAGTCTCGATGCGAAACCCAGCCACGTGCATGGTGCGCTGATGCTCATTGGACTTAAGCCTGGCTCACCGTTGCGTGCTGAGCGTGTTGGAGACAACTGGAAATTTCATCCGCCTACAGGCCCGAAGGTGGCGGTGACGATTCACTATGAGCTCAAAGGCAAGAAGTACGATGTGCCTGCCAACGACTGGATTGTTGATCAGAAAACCCGCAAGCCCCTGCCTGACAACATCTGGCTTTTCACCGGCTCAAAAATGTACGAGGTCGATGGCAAGAGCATCTACATCGCCGACATCGAAGGCAACATTCTTTCGCTGGTGAACTTTCAGGATGAAGTACTCGCCCGCATGAACGACAAACGCGGCGGCCAGGAAGGCGGCGGCGGCAACGAAGCATGGGCCGCCAACACCAAAGCCATCCCCCCCATCGGCACAAAAATCATCCTGCGCCTGACCCCCGTCAAGGAAGAAGAGAAGAAGTGAGAGGTCAGCAATCAGCAATCAGCTTTCAGCTTTCAGCAGGGAGCCACGGGTGGGAGGTCTGCCGACTGACCCTTGCGATGAAATGAGCGTGTTGGAACAAGCAGAGACTACCCGTGAATCGCACGAATCGGCTGATAGCTGATTGCTGATAGCTGATCGCTGATAGCTGATCGCTGATCGCTGCCCTCTCTACTCCTTTTTCTTCCAAGGCACATCAACCACGCCTTCGAGTTGATTGGCTCGACGGGACATCGCAAAGAGCAGGTCGCTGAGGCGATTGAGATAAATAATAATGTCGCCGATGCCATGGACGTCACGCGCAAGCGTCACGCAGAGCCTTTCCGCACGGCGGCAGACGGTGCGTGCCACGTGCAACCTTGCCGCCAGTTCGGTCCCGCCGGGCAGTATGAAATTTTTCATCGGCGGCAGCGGCTCCCACATCTGATCGATGCATTTTTCCAGATCCCCCGCATCCTCGCCGCTGATGCGATAGACCTGCCAGCCCGATCCACCACCAGCGCTCTCGCCGGAGGCTTGCACCGCTGGCGTGGCCAGATCAGCACCAACATCAAAGAGACGATTCTGCACGAAGCGGAGGATTCGTGTGATTTCTTCGTGGGCGCAGCCGACGAGCGCCAAGCCGAGGAAGGCGTTGAGTTCATCGACGCTGCCATAGGCTTCCACGCGAGGATCATCCTTGCGAACCTGCTGGTTGCCAAAGAGCCGGGTGGAGCCATCATCGCCGATGCGGGTGTAGAGCTTCATGATGCGATGATAGGACAGTAGAGAGGTCAAGGCACACGAGGAGATACCCACTTCGTCCGCACAGGATTGCACCCAAGAATGTTGGCCTTGATGGTTTGATGGAATAAATCCCTTGACTGCCCCGTTATCCGTTGTGATACTGTTATCATGTCGCCTCAACCGAGGTGAAACCTTTTAAGTCTCCAGAACAATCAGTGCATGGAACCCGTTCGTTCGAGAGCATCCGTCCGGTCGTGTGACCAGCGGCGAACCCTACGGCAAATAAATACCAGCACAGGAAAGGATCAGGATCATGAGCACGATGAAGAAAATGTGGATGAGTCTTTTGGCATTGACGGTCGTTGCGACCATTTCCGTCATCGGCATTGCCGAAGAAAAGTCCAAGGCTGTCAACGACAAGTGCCCCTTCACGGGCAAAGCTGTGAACCCCGATGCGACGATGGATGTCAAAGTCGAGTTCTGCTGCAACAACTGCAAGGGCAAGTTCGACAAGGACCCGGCCAAGTATCTCGACAAGGTCGCCAAGGGTGAAGAAGGCAAGTGCATTATGAACGGCAAGGACGCAACTAAGTCCAGCACGCTCACCGTCGGCTTCTGCTGCAACGATTGCAAGGGCAAAGCCGAGAAGGACCCCAAGGCAGCCGTCGCCAAGCTCGCTGAGCGCAGCGCCACCCGCTAAGGGATTGGATCCGTTAAGTCGATTCATACCGAATTGATCAAGCCCTCGTCTTAGGACGAGGGTTTTTTTGTGCTCGAAATGGCACCTATTGCCAGTTGGACCAGGTTGCGTTGACATGGGGCCTTGCGTTAAGGTTTCTGCGTTGATGCAACAGCAAGCAGTGTCGATTCACAGCAGCAACGGCAGGTCATTCTCACCAGTGAAATGTACAACGATGAGTCCGGCCGGGAGAACGGCATCGCCTCCGTCAAGACCCACGCACCAGGCGCAGAAACCGTCGATACCACGGCGTGATATCACGCATCGGCACGGCTTCAAGACACCTCAAGTGAATAGCCCAAAACAAAAACAGGCAGCTTCGCGCTGCCTGTTTTTTTATTTGCATCTCGCAGCATCATCGCACTTCAAAGGCCACCTTCGCCCACGAGCCATCCGCCTGTGTACAGCGAATTTCATGCTGGCCCGGCCAAACGATCAGCCTTGCTGCACTGGCCTCATCCACCAGTTTGCCGTTGAGGAACCACTGCACACTCTCTTCGCGATTGCAGCGCAAAGGCACGAGCGCACCATTGCCAAGTGCGATGAACTGACTGCCCGCAGCAGGCGACACGATGCGAAGCTGCTTCACCGCTTCAACCGGCGGCGGCAGCGGGCGCATCACCTGCCATGAAGCTGCGGGCGGAGGCACACGCATCGAGCGCAGTGCAGCATGATTGAAAAGTTTGGCGAGCATCGGCTCAGCCGCGTCGCCGCCGACGTATTGCACATCACCGGAGCCGCTTTGCCTGCCGATCCAGACGCCGATGGCGACTTTGTGATTGTGCCCCACCGCCCATGCGTCGCGCCGACCGGAACTGGTGCCGGTCTTCCACATGAACCAGGGCATGTCGTGATCGGCCAGCTCTTGCATAGCGCGAGGCCGTCGCTGTGTGGTGCTCAAAATCTCATTGATCATCGCGCAGGTCTGCGCGGACAAAGCTTTGCCTGCGCTGACCGCGTCATCATCAAACAGCCGCACTGATTGACGCACACCATCACGGCCAAGCGTGGCGTACGCATTGGTCAGTTCGAGCAGACTCACTTCAACTGCACCTGTCGCCACAGCGAGGCCGCCCTTACTCACCACATCACGAGGCAGCGCGATGCCTGCGGCCTCCATCACTCCGACACAGCGGGCAAGGCCGATGCCTTCCGCAGCAAGAATCGCGGGGATATTGAGCGACCTGCGAAGAGCTTCGCTGACGGTGACCTCGCCATTGAAAGTGCGATCGAAATTAGAAGGCGACCAGCCGCCACGCTCGATGGGCACATCGAGGAGTTTGGAATTTGCAGCGAGCCGATGCGATTCAAAACCGGCGGCATAGATGAAAGGCTTGAGCGCTGAGCCGGGGCTTCGACGGGCAATGGCCGCATTGGCGCGGCCGCCGCTGCGACCATCACTGACAGTGCCGATGAGTGCGAGCAGATCGCCCGATGCGATGTCGATCACCACGACAGCGCCATCCGTTCCCGCTGGCTGCTGCTGCATGTGCTCGCGCAGCATCGCATCGATGTCGCGTTCCAAAGTGGAGTCAATCGTCGTCTGTCCGCCCATGGGTCTTCGAGACAGCGCTAGCCAACCGCCGTGGCCGGGGGCGATTCGCTTGATGCCGTGGTGATCGAGGATGGTCAGTTCTTGTTGCTGTGCATCACGAGCCTGCGCTGCGGTGATGAGCTTGCACTCAACCATGCGATGAAGAACGAATTGCTGCCTGCGTATGGCGCGGTCGAAATGCCGATCCGGGCGAAGCCTCGAAGGCGACTGCGGAAGGCCGGCAATCATCGCCGCCTCTGCGAGTGACAGATCGCGCGCTCGCTTGCCAAAGTATGCCAGTGAGGCAGCTTCGACGCCGCGAATGTTTCCGCCGTACGGGGCAATGTTGAGATACGTTTCGAGAATCTGTTCCTTGGTGCGCACGCGTTCAAGCTGCAATGCGCGAAAGGATTCGATCAGCTTAGCGCGCCAGGTGCGAGGCTGATCATCGATCATGCGGCAGACCTGCATCGAAAGCGTGCTGGCGCCGGAGACCACGCGGCCTGACATCACATTGCTTCCCGCCGCCCTGACAATCGCCAGTGGATCAACGCCAGGGTGGGAACGAAATCGCTCATCTTCCACGGCGATCGTGGCAGCCGCGAGCCAGGGTGACATTTCATCGAGGCTCACGCCGATGCGCCACTGGTCATCGCCGCCCACAAGCTGAATCATCGCCCGGCCATCACGATCCAGCACGCGGGCTGACTGCGGCCACCGGGTCAGTCTTTCCACAGGAAACGGAAAACACCACGAAAGCAAGGCGAATGTGATGATGCCGACAATCGATAGAACGCCCATCGCCGCGATGCTGCGCTTAAGCCAACGCCAGAGTTTTGCCGGCAGTGCTTTCATCGAATGACAGTCACCTCACCCTTGTCGCCCATGGCTGCGATGTTGCCGTCGTACATGCTCGAAGCCTGAAGCGGCGGCAGCGCGAACGAACCCTTGGTCGTCACACGCAGCAGGTAGCGGAAGACCTGCGGCTGCTTTGTCGCACCGGCAAAGAGCACTACGCGGTCATCGAGAAACTCCACGCGATCCGCACGCGCTGATTCCTCGCCTTGATTCGCAGCGCTGGTCGCCAGTCTGGGATTCTCCACTTCCATGCAAGCAGGCAGCGCATCGACAATGGCAATGTGCTCGATTCGCTGATTGGGATCAGCGGCAGGTGCTGCGAGTTCGATCTCGACGTAAATCAGGTCGCCGACTTTCAGATGCGAAAGATTGGTGGGTTTGCCTTGGCGATCCTTCCAGCGGCGCTCGATGCGAAGGCCGTTCTGATACGGACGGACGGCGTCAGCTTTGAGAAGGCCTTGCGTGGTGACCGTGACATAAATATTGCCACGCCCTTGCGAACTGATGCGAATGGGTTGACCGTCGTCTTTGAACTTCACATGAAGTGCATCGCGATGATTGAAGGGGTGACTGTTTGCCGGGCCTACGAGCAGCTCGCCGGTGAAATCGGGGGAGATGTTTTGAGTGAGTTGATACTTCGACAGAGCAGAAAGCGCAGCCGCGTTATCGAGCGTACTGCTCCACGCACCAGCGCGGCGACTGGCTTCGATGCGCTGCACCAGCGGCACAATCATCGAGTGCTGACGATCGATATCGAGCAGCGTTGAAAGCAGCATCGCATCCTGCCGGGTGGTTGATGAAAGCACGTGATTGGAGCGCGCGGGATTCTTGCTCATCACCAGCGCTGCATCTGGAAGCACTGACAGTGCCCGATCATTGCGTCCTGATTCGCGCCAGGCGTCAGCCAGATGAGCGCGGCCGGCGAAATCAAGATCATCCAATCGTTCACTGAGTCTGGCGATCCAGCCGTGCGGCGTGTGATCCCATGCGGCTAGAACATGACAGATCAGTGCGCGAAGGTTGGCATCGACGGGTTCATCGCCATCGTCATCGTCAAGTTTCTGGGCGAGGTACTTGGTGAGTTCGTTGATGAGCCGGGCATCGACGGTGTGTCCGTTTCGCTGGGCCTGCACGAGAAATTGCGAGGCGTAGGCGGTGCCCCATGTAGTCGGTTGCGTGCTGCCGGGCCAGTAGGAAAGGCCGCCGCTGCGCGTCTGCATGGACCAGAGACGAGCGATGCCCGCAGCAATGGCTTCATTGGCGAAGGCGATGCGCACATCACCCGTGGATTCGAGTGCCATCAGCTGCGGAGCGTGGAGGATGGCCATGAGTCTGCTGGTGGTCTGCTCAACGCAGCCATAGGGATAATCGAGCAGCGCTTCGACGGCAGGCCGAAGCTCAACCATCGGCTGCCCGCTGATGCTGGCGGTGATGCGCGAGCTGCCAGGCTCCAGATTCGCAGCGCGAGGCAGTTCGACTTCTTCACCTGCTTTGAGCCGCACGAGATTCGTTTCAACATGCAGCGGCGTGATGGGGCGAACAGCGAACATCGCTTCGCTTTCACCGACTAGAGGACCAGCGGAAGGCGAGACAACTTCGCCGCGCACAATCACTTTCACCGGGCCAATTCCCGTGGCTTTTGCTTTGATCCAGATCGTCGTCGGCTGATCCGGCGACACCGCGACCATGTCCTGCGTGATGTCCTTTTCCAAAACGATCGGCCCATCAATCGCAATCGAAATGCGAGCCTTCACCGGCGATCCCGTTGCATTAAAAAGTTTGACCGGCACCTCAAACTGATCACCCGGCGCAGCGAAACGTGGCCAACTTGCTTCAACGAGCAAAGGCGATGTGAGCGTGACATTGTGCTGCGCGCTGCCGTAACGATCGTCACGAACCACGACAGCCATCAGTCGCATGCGACCGGTGATACGAGGCATCTTCATCGTCACCGAAAGCGTGCCGTCATCATTGAGCGGCTGGGCAGTCTGCCAGATGACCGCCGCATCGCGCTGCTTCGTCGGCACGGGACTGCGGCGAAGTGTTTCTTCGTCTTCATCACCACCTGCACCAATGCGCATCATGCCCGCACTGCGCTGATGATCGGGAAGCAGGTCAGCGAAAATATCCGCAGTGGCGACGGCCAGCGCACGAGGCGCGAAAAAGTGCGCCAAGGGATCGGGCGTCTTGTGATTCGTCGTCAGCAGAATGCCATCATCGACAGCCCACAGATGCACCATGGCTTTGGGCTGTGCCGATGCGGATTCTTCACCGGCAACCGTTTCTGTGAGCACAGCAGGCAACGAAGCACGCACACGAATCGCGATCTCGTCACCAGGCTCGGCAGTCGTCGGCGATTCAATCTCGACAGGCAGCGCATGAATCTCGTGCGAGGTATTGATCTTCGCGATACCCATCGCCCGGTGCGGCAGCCACTTTTCGCTCTTGGACTGAAGCGGCCGAATCACCGTGGCCACGAGATAAGCTCCGCCGCGCAGCGACGCATCGATGGGCACATCGAGCGTCAGCGTGTTCTGCTCCATCGGCACAACAAACTGCTGCACCACGCGATCCGTCTCCATGCTCAGCATCAAGGTGCCGGCAAAAGGCGACCGCACAATCACCTTGGCGATCGCACCCGGTTCATAGCGATCTTCATCGAGCACAATCTCTACGCGCTCAGGGGATGTCACCGGTGGCGATGTCGATTCGCTGGCACCATCAGCCGCATAAAAGCGAACCTGCGATGTGGTGCCACTCTCTTCATCGACCACTGACAAACGATAATTGCCAGACTCGGAACAGATGAAAGACAACTCGCGCTTGACTCCATCTTCGCCAATCGCAAAGCTGCCTTCCTTCACAGGCACGATGCGCTGAATCGATTTCCATACCGCGTTGCCACTGACCTGTTCCAGCGACCAGTCGTACTCGATGCGCTCGAGCGCCCACTTCATCTTCGCGCTGCCAGTGGGCTCATCCTTTCCATTGACGAGACAGGTATCGAAACTCACCGGCACATGCGTGCGCACCGTCTGCGCTGCAGCCATGCGCAGACCCGCGTGGCGATCGATGGTGTCGATGATGGCCTGGGTGTTCTGCGAAACCGACCTGCCACCTGGCTCGGTGACGGTCGCGGTGATCTGCGCTTTCCAAAGTGATTTCACATCATCATCGGGCAGCATCACTGCGGCCAAAGCACGGCCATGTGCATCAAGTTGTTCGCTGACTTCTTCAAGCGCCTTGCGCTTGGCCTGTGTGCCTGTTTCAAAGGTGAAGCCTTCAAATCGCGATGACTCATACACCATCGGCAGAAGCGTCATAGTCACCGACAGAGGCAACTCCGATGCAGGTTGACCGAACAGATATTTCGCGACAACATCGACCTTTGGCTGCTCCTCAGGGCCATAGCGCGTTTGCGTGGCCTTGGCGGTGACTTCGATGCGAATGGGAACGAAGGCTTCGATCAAAGCGGTGGCGGTGGCCAGCGCTTTGGTCGATCCGGGCAGCGAAAGTTCAAACTCATACTTGCCAAGCTGGCCTTCTTCCTGCGAAGCAAAGTCAGCGTGCACGATGAACTGTCCGGTGGTGTCGGGCGCGATGGTCTGTTGCGAAACGACACGGCCATCAGGACGTTTGACGCGCAGCATCAGCGGCATCGCGGGTGGCACTTGGCCATCAGGCTCGCGCACAATCGCGGTCACATGCACGACATCGCCGGGACGATAGACGCCTCGCTCGGTGTAGAGCATGGCATCGTAAGTCTTCGGGTGAGCGCGGCCGGACTGATCGACATGATCGAGCACCCACTGCCTTCGCTCAGGTTGAATGAAGTTCAAATCATCACCGAGCTGTGCCGTGATCAGCCAGACTTCGCCATCAGGGTGCGACTCGCTGGCTTTAAGAATGGCGATGCCTTGCTCATCGGTTTCTGTCTGTGCGAGCTCTTGATTACTGAAGGTCAGCGCGGTGAGCGAAACGCCTTGAACAGGTTTTGCGGTTTGCAGCGAACTGACGAACACGTGGTAGCCGCCAGTTTGCTTCTTCACAGTGAGGGCGAGGTCGCTGATGGTGACGGTGGAAGAATCGCTGAGCCAGTAGGGCTTTTGAGCGCGGGTATGAATCTGATAAACACCTGGACTCGCGGCATTTTTATCCAGAAGCTGCCGCAGATCGATGGCGACATCGGTCATGGTGTTGGGCTTGAGTTTCAAACGGATGGGGCGTTCGACAAGCTGGCGCGAGGTGGCATCTTCATCTTCGCCGCGCAGGTGAGGCACGAGGTTGTTGGGGTGCAGCTTGGTGGCGCTGAGCGTGAAGCCTTCGATGTTGCAGGCTTTGAGATCGAGTGTGAGATTGCCTTGCGGCGACAGAATACCTTTGGAATCAGGCAGCCGAAGAACGGGATCGCGATCGGGCACTTCAATGCTCAGCGACTGGACCTCGCCAAGCGCTTTGCCTTTGTGCGAGACAAGATTCGCACTGGCGGTGATCTGATAACGCTTGCCGCTTTCAAAGGAACCGGTGAGTGCGAGAAAGTCGCCGTTTTTCGCATTGAAAACAGACAGATCCTTCACCTGCGGCGAGATAGTAATGGCGCTGGCGGGTAGCGGTTTGTCAGTGGCGATGCGATGCGTGAACCAGAGATTGATGGTGCGGCTGGATTCGCTGTCGTTACCGCGCAGGTCAGCACTGCGAAGGCGGAAAACAGGATCGATCTCCAGATTGCGCGAGACTGATTTGCCCATGGCGATCGCGCTGCCATCGCCGACCATTTCGCTGGCGAAGGTGAGTTCAAAGGAATGAACATCGCGCGATTTTGAAAAGCGGATGACCATGTTGTCTGAGGGAGTCTTCGTCAGACATTGCACCGCTGTGCCTGGCGTGCCGCGCCGCTGTGAGACCTTGACATGTTTCACAATTTCTTCGCTGCGCACCGGCTGATTGAACTGCAGTTCAACCGTGGCGTGGTCATCGTCACTGGCAATCACTTTCGCTTCCAAGAGCGCCAGCCCTGAAGTGCGAACCACGAATTGACCATCGCCCACCACGCGCCTACCGATCTGTGTCTCGATGTCGTCCGCTGGTCTGATGACATACTCGCGCCCCGCAGGTAATTTGGATTCGAGCAGATAGACAAGCTGGTCCGGCTGCTCCCAGCGCCAGTGGCCCGCAGGCGGCGCGGGTTCAATCACGTAAGGCGAATGCTCGAGGCGGGCATTGCACTGATCGATGCGCATCACCGCTTCATCGAAGCGCAGCACGATGCGATCGGTTTCATCTGCGGATTGCTTGGGCGAGAAAGAAAGGAGTCGCAGGCCGGGCATCGGCCGCGACAAAATTTCCTGCCCAATGAACAGCAGGCCGACGAGATTGATGAGCACGAGAACTGAAGTAACCGCCCAGAAACGACGTGAAATTCCACCCATGATTGTTCACTCCCTTGAACGCTTGTCGCCATCCATGGCTTTAGGCTTTACAGGTGCGCCCCACATGACAGCAGCCTGAGCAGTGCAATCGTATCGCAGTCTGCTCAAGTGGCAAGAGGCGTTTTTCTTGAATTATTTTGGTGAGACAGATGCGGGGGCGCAAGCGAGGGTCGTTGCATTTATTTATTTTGGCTTGGATTCATATGCTTCTTTCACCAGACGGCCTTCGATTTCGTCATCGGATTCGAACTTGAGGCCCAGGTGTGCGGCGGCGGTGCCGAAGGTGTCCATGGTGTTGATGATCAGCGAGGAATGCTGATTGAGATCGTAGCCTTTGCGAATACCCGGGCCATGGGCGATCCAGGGGATGTGCAGGCCGCGCGGGTCTTTGCCGTTGTGACCTTTTCCCATGCCGCCGTGGTCAGCGCTGAGGATGATGAGCGTGTCTTCGTAAAGGCGTTCATCTTTGAGAGCCTGAAGCACGATGCCCAGTGCCTTATCTGAAAGCTCGATGGTGGCCAGTTGCTCTGGTGATCCCCAGCCTTTGGCGTGGCCGACGGTATCGACGCGCGGGAAATGCACCATCATGACCTGTGGCTTGTGCTCGCGAATCACCTTGGCTGCTTGTGTGGCAACCCAGCCGTCATCGAATTTGCGATCGTATTCCGACAGCCCGTTCTCATCTTTCTTGCTCAGCGGGAGTGGCAATCCCGCCAGCGGCCGCTTGGGCTGCTCAGGCAGGACGAAATGATCGAGGCTGTTCTCCCGCGCCAAAGCAACGAACTTGTACTTGCCCGCCACCAGCGCGGTGGTGTAACCCGCTTCCTTGGCCCACTCGAAAAGCGTGGGCACATGCGGGTAGTCGTACTTGCGCTTGCGAATGGGCGTGTCATCGTTCCAGTAAACACCATGCCGATCCAGCGGCACACCGGTGAGCATCGAAGTATGCGAAGGCAGCGTGATACCCACAGGAATGGTCTGGGCCCACATCGAGTACGCTCCGGTCTTCATCAGCGACCGAAGGTTGGGCATGTCCGCATACAGCGCAAGGTCGGGACGAAGGCCGTCGATGCTGATGATGAGAACACGCCGATCGACTGGTGTTTTCACCGGCTTGTCAACATCTTCATCACCTGCCGCTGACACGATCTGCATTGTCAGCGCAAGTGCCATCACGACCAAAGCAAGAATCCACGCACGGCGAAGTAACGAAACACTCATGTAAAACTCCAGTTGAATGCAACGACTAAAAACCATCCTCCATCAGCATAAGGATGACTTGGTGATTCTACACGTACCACTATTGCTCCCAACGTCGCAGCAGATACACCATTGCAAACAACAGAGAAATCGCATGACTTGTTCCACTTCCTCGGTCCACTTCATGGCACATGATCCAACGCACTGTAAATCGCACGATCAAAGTGAAACTCGTTTTTACCACGAGGCACGAAGACACGAAGGGATACATGACGGAAATGAAGCTTCGTTTCATTGGATTGAAACTTCGTGGCTTCGTGGCTTCGTGCCTTTGTGGTTAAACCGATTCAGCCATTGGCCATAAGATATCCTTCACCCACCCGCTCATGCTGAAACTGCCCACGGTCATTCTCGAACACACCACTCGCACCGGTCGCCACTACGACTGGCTGCTGGCCGACCCTACGAATCCCGCGGGCCCGCTGTGGACAGCGCGAACGATGGTGTCGCCCTTGCACTGGATGCAGGCCAAGTGCTGGGATCTTGAGCCGATTCAGCCGCATCGCCGCGCTTATCTGGACTATCAAGGTCCGATATCCGGCGGCAGAGGTCGCGTCATCCAAGTCGATCGCGGATGGTTCATTTCCAGAATGTGGACCGAGCATCGCATGGTGATCGATCTGCATCTCTCGCAAGCTCAAGGCGAAATCTGCATCCAACGGCTGGCCAGTTCCGCCTGGCGTGCCAACCTTTCTTCTTCGGAGTCGGCAGATTCCGATTATCTGGCTGACAATGCAGGAATTGACTTTGTTTAACGTCCATTTCCATCAAGCCGCCTTGCCCTTACGTCGATGTCAGCGGGGACTGCGAACTTTTTCGCGAGGGCGGTTCAACTATGCCCTATCAAGAGGCAGACAATTCAGCAGAGACAGCCATGCTCGCCGAGCAGTTGGAACAAGCTGGCACGGGCTTGGTTTTTCAGTGCGCCAAAAATCACAATGACGTGCTCTGCGCCTGGCAACTGGTCTATACCGCCTATCGCCGCAAGAAACTGATTCACCCCAATCGTCAGCGTCTGCACACCACGCAATATGCAGCCGGTGCACACTCAGCGATCTTCACCGGATACATCGGCCCAGTCGTCGTCTCCACGATGACTGGCATTCTCGACAACTCCATTGGCCTTCCTTTGGATCGCGTCTATCGAAGCGAGCTCGATGAGCTGCGTGCCCAAGGGCGCAAGCTGATGGAGATCAGTCTCTTCGCTGATCGCCGCGAGAATCTCGCCCGCAGCTCGGCGGCACTATTGCAACTGATGCGATGGGTCTGGCACTGGGGCATGCTCGAAGGCGTCACTGATTTCGTCATCGGCGTTCACCCGCGCCATGCCCGCTTCTACTCGCGGGCCTTCGGCTTTGAACCCGCTGGTCCCGAGCGAGTCTATCCCGCAGTCAACGATCACCCGGTCATCTATTTGCGCGGCGAGCCTGAAGTGCAACTGGCACGCAACCCGATGCCGCGCGGTCTGGAATTCTTCTCGCAGAACCAGATCGATCCCGCCGACTTCGCAGGACGCTACGCCTTCCCGCGCCATGAAATGGCCATCTCGCCGATGAGCGAGTTCCTTTCGCAAAGCAGCGCTGCTTCGACTGACGATGATGATTTCAATGCCTGAATCTCAGCCGCGCGGCGCGAGAAATCCCAGATGATGACTGGCGTGAATCAGGTGAAAATCTCGCCACTGCTCGTTGCTCAGTTTGCCGAAGTAAGGATGTGGGTGACTGGTGCCATCGTGAGCAAGCAGTCGCGTAATTGCCGCTTGTAAATCCGTGAGGGCCTGCGCTTGATCGCCATCAGCGGGTGCATCAATTTCAACAGGCGCAGCAACGCCGGCCCGAAGCCGACGACTGCGAAAGATCGCATCCTTAATGAAGAAACGGGCGATCAGTCGCTCGGGCAATGACACCCTCGTTGCGATGCCATCAATCTGAGCATGCATCGCCCCGGCCACATGGCGACAAGCCTGCGCGAGATTCCACTGGCCTGCTTTCTCATAGCCCGTCGCTTGCAGCCGCTTCACCTCAGTAACCACCTCATCAAACGATCGCAGGTCGATGCGCCTTCGCAGTCCTGCATTGGCAAGAGCCACATGATGATGGTGATGATCGTGGTCGTGGTCGTCTTCGTGATCGTGATCGTGATCGTCCGACATGGCAGTGTCCTTGATGCTGAGCGCGGCACACACCCGTGCGCCATAAGCCCGCCATCATAGGCAGTGATCTCAACGATATCTTTGCCCATCCACCTTAACGCTTGCGCCACGCATTGCCCTACCTTGCAACCTTTCGTTACACTATCGCCGCTGGGCTACGACAAGGAGGTCGATCCTTTCTGTTTCGCAAGTGTGCTCGGGTCGATCTCGCATCCTCAACCTCTTTTGCGGAGACTTTCCGTGTCCGACACCATCACCCCCGTTGCTGATATTGGCCTGGTCGGCTTAGCCGTCATGGGTCAGAATCTCGTGCTCAACATTGCCGACAACGGCTACAAAGTCGCGGTCTATAACCGCACCACCCAGGTCATGACCGACTGGGTCGCCAAGTGTGAGCGCGAAGAGCCTAGTGCAAAAAATCTCGTCGGCTGCGAGACGCTGGAAAAATTCGTTAAGTCCATCAAGCGGCCACGCAAGATCATCATCCTCGTCAAAGCAGGTGCTCCAGTAGATGCGGTCGTCGATTCGCTGCTGCCTTATCTCGAGAAGGATGACATCGTCATCGATGGTGGCAACTCGCTGTGGACCGATACGATTCGCCGTGAGAAGGCGCTCAAGGAAAAGGGCCTCTGCTTCGTCGGCTCGGGCGTCTCCGGCGGCGAGACCGGCGCGCGATTCGGCCCTTCGCTCATGCCAGGCGGCGACCCCAAAGCATGGAAGTCACTCAAGCCCATCTGGGAATCCATCTCCGCCAAGGTCGATGCCAAGACCGGCAAGCCCAACCTCGACTTCGCCCCCGGCAGACCCGCCAAGGGCGGCGTCCCCTGCACTACCTACATCGGCAGCGACGGCGCTGGCCACTATGTCAAAATGGTTCACAACGGCATCGAGTACGGCGACATGCAGCTCATCTGCGAAGCCTACTACCTCATGAAACACCTGCTCGGAATGCAGCCTGATGAAATGAGCAAGGTCTTCACCAAGTGGAACAAGGGCGATCTGGACAGCTTCCTTATCGAGATCACCGCGGACATTCTTCAGCAGAAAGATCCCGCAGATAAAACGGGCAAAAGGTTCCTCGTCGATATGGTGCTCGACACCGCCGGCCAAAAGGGAACAGGCAAGTGGACCAGCGTCAACGCGCTGGACATGGGCGTGCCTGCACCGTCGATTGCCGAGGCTGTGTTCGCCCGCTGCATGAGCGCGCAAAAGGAAAACCGCGTCTTCGCCAGCAAGAAGATGAAAGGCCCCAAGTTCAAGTACAAAGGTTCAAAGACCGCGCTCATCAAAGCGATTAGCGATGCGCTTTACTGCTCGAAAATCTGCTCCTACGCGCAGGGCTTTGACCTGATGATGGTAGCGCAGAAGGAATACAACTGGAATCTCAACTTCGGCGAGATCGCCATGATCTGGCGCGGCGGGTGCATCATCCGCGCAGGCTTCCTCCAGAAAATCAAAGAGGCCTACGATAAGAATCCCAAGCTGCCCAACCTGCTCCTTGATCCTTATTTCAAAGGCAAGGTCGAAAAAGCACAAAAGGCCTGGCGTCACGTCGTCGCGCTCTCCGCAGAAGCGGGCGTCGCCTGCCCGCAGATCATGTCAGCGCTTTCGTACTACGACAGCTTCCGCAGCGCGGTACTCCCCGCGAATCTGCTCCAGGCTCAGCGCGATTACTTCGGCGCTCACACCTTCGAACGCACGGACAAGAAACGCGGCGAATTCTTCCACGTCGATTGGCCCGAAAAGTCCCGCCCCATGACCAAAGTCGGCGCCGCCGGCGGCCACTGATCGCCGCGAAAATCTTCCATCTTCACACTAATTCACCATTCCACGCTTGCGCCTACGCCTTGACTCATCAAGTCAAGGCGTTTTTTCTGCGCTTGCAGCTTATCGCTTGTCGCTCGCTTCCATCTCATCATTTCCCTGCTCAATTCTGACCCCACCAAGTATCATCAGTTCTCATCTTTCACACGAGGCCCACGATGACTACACGCACCCTTGCACTACTGCTCATCACACTGTCGCTTGGTCCTATCAGCACTCGCGCAGCAGAATCCGTTGTGCTCGATGAATCGAACTACGACGCGATCGTGCCCAAGGGCAAAGAGGTCGATGCGCTCTATGGCGATATCGTTCTGAGCAACGACCAGATCATTGCGGTGATCGCAAAACCGATCGCTGGCCGCAATGCGAATCTGACTGTGAAAGAAGTCGCCGGCTGTCTGATCGATCTGACCCGCAAGGATTCCAATAGCGATCAGCTCAGCGCGTTTTACCCCAACGCCACGCGCACGCCCTACCGCAGCGGCGAATCCCTCAATCCCTTTTCTTATGCAGTGCAAAGCGCAGATGAAGCGAAAGATGGCGACAAGGCGAGCCCCATCGCCAAGCCCAAAGTCACCACCACCTACGCACTCGAAGCTGGCTGGGACTACATTCAAATTGCGACCACGTTCACCAACGCAAGCAGCAAGGCGATGAACATCGCACTCAGCGACAGTCTGCGTGCAGACAAATCATTCGACCAGGGATTCGATGATGACCTTGGCATGTTCTGGGTTTACGATCGCTGGTTTGGTCAGGCCTATGGCCTGGTCGTCACCACTGAAAACACCAAGCTTGTCGCGCCTGCTGGATCAACGACGCCTGGACGCACCGCGTCAACGGTGAACTATGAACACAACGGCAAGCGCGAAGTCACGCTCAAGCCAGGCGAAAGCTTCACGCTCACCCGCCTCATGATCCCCGGCGATCATGCCTTTCAAATCCGCGCCATCGCAGCCAAACTCGCCAAGCAGCAGCAAACCGATACATCATTCCACCTCAAGGATGGCGCAGGCGATGTCGTGTCGGCGGATGTCATTCTCTATCACGATGCCCAGCGCAAGAAAGTTTTCACGCGTGGCCGAACTGATAAGGAAGGCCGCATCGAAACGCAGCTTCCCGCAGGCAAGTACTTCGCTTCGATCTATTCCAGCGGACGCACGAGCCAGGAATTTGAAGTCGCCGTTGACGCGGATCAGAAACGAACAACGGTGCTCAAAGAAATGGACACCCCCGGCACCATCGTCGCGAAAATCACCAGCGACAGCGATGGCCCGATTCCGTGCAAAGTTCAGTTCATCGGCATCGAGCCGACGAAAGACCCTTTCTTCTTTGTCGATTCAGGCGAGCATGAAGTTCACAACTGTCACTACTCCCACAACGGCTCCTTCCGCCAGCACATCGGCGCAGGCAAGTATCAGGTCATCATCAGCTACGGCCCGGAGTTTGACGCCGTCTTTACGCAAGTCGAAGTGATCAGCGGAAAGGAAACGCCGCTTGCCGCCAAGCTCGTGCGCAGCGTGAACACGAAAGGCTGGATTTCCACTGATTTTCACAGTCATTCTTCACCTTCAGGGGATAACACTTCGAGCCAGCTTGGCCGTGTGCTGAATCTGCTCGCGGAACATATTGAGTTTGCTCCCTGCACTGAGCATCAGCGCATCGACAGTTACGTGCCTCATCTCAAAAGGCTTGGTGCGTTGGAACTACTGGCCACTTGCACCGGCATGGAACTCACCGGCTCGCCGCTGCCGATGAATCATCAAAATGTCTTCCCGCTCATTCACAAACCTCACACGCAAGACGGCGGCGGCCCGCTCACTGACAAAGACCCACGCGCTCAGATCGAGCGCGTCTATCTCTGGGACAACAAGAGCGAAAAAGTCGTGCAGCAGAATCACCCCGACATCGTCAAGATGTTTTTCGATAAAGATGGCGATGGAAAAATGGACAAAGGTTTTGATATGGCGCCGTTCATGAGCGTCATCGAAGTACACCCCCCTGCTGGCATCTTCGCCGACGCCAGCGGCTCTTACGACGGCAAGAAATATCGCGACACCATGCTCCGCTGGATGCAGACGCTCAACCAAGGCTACCGCGTCCCCGGCGTCGTCAACACCGACTCCCACTACAACTTCCATGGCTCAGGCTGGCTTCGCAACTGGGTCAAGAGCCCGACCGATGACCCCGCCAAGGTGCAGACCCTCGATGTGGTGCGTGAGACCAACAAGGGACACATCATCATGAGCACCGGGCCGTTCATGGAAGTGCGCGCCAATAGCGCAGCGCAAGACAGCACCTCATCGCTGCCAGGCGACGGCATAACCGCCCTTGGCGGCGAGGTCACGTTGCAGGTGCGCGTGGAGTGTCCCAATTGGTTCGACATCAATCGCGTGCAGATATTCGTGAACGGCCGGGCTGATCCGAAGCTCAATTTCACTCGCAAATCACATCCGAAAATGTTCGGCGACAAGGCCATCAAATTCGATCAGCGCATCGAAGTGAATCTCAAAAGCGATGCGCATTTGATCGTCGCTGCGGTGGGCGAAGGCCTCACGCTAGGCCCGGTGATGGGCACTGGTCACGGCAAGGATGTGCCTGTCGCGGTGAGCAATCCGATCTTCGTCGATGTCGATGGCGCAGGATTCAAAGCCAACAACGACGATCTCGGCCTGCCGCTGAAAAAGTGAACGGCTCTCGAATCGTGCGATCCGATCTCACGCATTGCCCGCAGTAAATGCGCCGATGACAGTGCCTCTAACCACGGTGAAGAATTCAGCGTAGCCCAATCGCTCTTGCAAGGCGCGGCCGATCGCGCTTGACGCTAAACTTCGCGGTGATGCTTTTCATTCATCGAATTGTGATGTTGATGCTGGTGCTCACCGCGCTGCTGGCGATGAGCTTTCTTGTAGCCTGCGGCGAGAAGCCGGGGGCTGTCGTGACGAAGACGGAGCCCAAGGCGAGGCTGCTTATCGTGAGCAGTACGCCGGTGCTTCACGAGATGGTCAGCACGCTCATGGAAGATCGCGCGGATACGCATTGCCTGCTGCGCACTGATGAAGAGCTGCGGCATGGTGATCTTTCAGCGCAGAGCGTGCTGATGCTGCGGGTGGCGGATGTGGTGTTCGATCATGAGGCTTCGCCCTTCCCACATGTGAGTAAGGCTATCGAGGCTGGAGCGAAAGCGGAACGTGTGGTGCGTGTAGGCACGCGCAGCGAGGACGCTGTGGCTGCGAAGATCGCCGTGCAACAAGCGCAGCAATTTTCGCTGATGCCGCGTGATGTACTCATCATGCTCGATGAAGTGGAGATTAAACTCGTTGCGATCGATGCGTCACACGCTGCGAGCATTCATCAGCGCTCTGCCCAAATGCGATCGTCGATTAAGAAGCTTGACGATGATCTCATCTTCATGATCGATCAGATTACCCCTGAATATCGCATGATTGCGACAGATGATCCGGCGATAGCGACGGTGATTCGCGCGCTCGGATTCAAAGCGGTACTCATCCCCGCAGTCAGCAGCGGTCACCCGACCGTCGCCGATCGTGAAGCAATGATTGCCGCGATCAATGCGGGCAAGGCCCGCGCTCTCGCCATCAATGCCAGAGAAAGTGAAACGATGCGCGAGCTGATTGCCGATATCGCCAAGGCCACCGGCGCTCGCATGATTGTGCAGGATCTTTCGCCCTGGCCTCGCATGGATGAGACGTATGGCGCATGGATGAACGCGAATATGAACTCGATCTTTCCTAAGCCACCCAAGCCTTAAACTGGATCAATCGCGCTTGAGAAGCTGCTCGCGCTGGATCATGACCTTGAGCGTCTGCACCACGAGTTCGATGCTGGTGCGGTCGAGTCTGTTGTAGAACGGCAGTGCGATCGTGCGATTGCTCACCGATTCCGCAATCGGGTAGTCGCCCTTCTTGTAGCCGAACTTTTCGCGGTAGAACGGCTGAAGGTGGATGCAGGGGAAATAGTTCGCTGCGCCCACTTCATGACGATGCAAGCCTTGAATGATGCGATCGCGTTCGATGTGGCCATAACGATCGTTGAGGCGAACGACGAAGACAAACCAGCTCATCGTCTTGAAGGCCTGCGGATTATTGTCGGGCGGATTGGGGAGGATCAGATCTTCGCAGTCCATGAGTCTGCCGACGTATTCCTCGGCGACTTCGCGGCGCATGACGAGCATTTCATCGAGGCGTTCCAGTTGAGCGATGCCCAGCGCGGCTGCGATTTCGCTCAGGCGATAGTTGAAGCCGAGCCTTTCGTGTTGAAGCCAGGAACCGGCGCGGGTCAAGGCGACTTCCGCGTTGGTTTTGCCGCTGCCGTCGGAAGTCGTCGTGAGCATCGATCGGCCTTGATTGCGCATCGACCTGCAAAGCTCAGCGAGGTGATCGTCATCGGTGACGATGCAGCCGCCTTCGCCGGTGGTGATTTGTTTGTTGGGGTAAAAGCCGAAGATACCCACGCGGCCAAACGACCCGACAGCCCGGCCTTTGTACGAGCCGCCCAGACCTTCGCAGCAATCTTCGATCAGCGGAATCTCATGCTTGCGGGCGATCTGCTCGTAGCGATCCATGTGCATCGGATTACCAAAGACATCAACCGCGAGAATCGCTTTGGTCTTGGGTGTGATTGCTGCTTCGACTTTGTCCGGGTCCATGTTCAGACTGACCGGATCAATATCCACGAAGACCGGCTTGGCACCGACATACAAAATGCAGTTGCTCGACGCGATAAAAGAGAACGGCGTGGTGATCACTTCATCGCCAGGCCCGATGCCCAAAGCGAGCATGATCAGATGCAAGCCACAGGTTCCACTGGAAACAGCCACGCCTTGCCTGCGTCCAGAGCGATCAGCGAGCATCTCCTCGAAGCGCGACTGCTTGGCGCCGATGCTCAGGCGACCGCTGCGCAGAACCTCGACGACAGCGGCGATTTCTTTTTCGGTGATGTCAGGCTGACTCAGGGGAATCACGCTCATGTTCGGTGCTTCGTTACGCCAGACGCGAGCGCATCAGACGCGGGTTGATTCGGGACTTCATGCAGTTACCGCGCGGGCACTGCCTACAAGATTCCATCGCATTTCGATGAGGTTGCACTTGAAGTTTTCAGCATGTGCGCCTCGGCATTTGTCAGTCACGACAACTCAGGGCGTCACAGCCTTCTTGAGTGCTGCATCGGTCTGCTTGGTTTGTTTGAGATAAACCCAGGCGGCCTGAATTCGCAGCGTATCAGGCAGCGAGCCGCCGCCGCGAACGAGCAGCCCCAGGTCATTGAGCTGGGTCGGATTCAAAGGCACATCGTACTTGGCCAGCAGCATATTGCGGAGCGCGTTGGAATTGATGTCGGTGTACTGCCGGGTGATGTCGGCGGCAATCTTGTGCGGCTCCCCTTTGGTCGCGCGGATGAGGCCGACCATCAGGCCTTGAATCAGCGACTTGTCCGAAGCGGAATCGTTGAGCAGCGGCAGGAGCACTTTCTTGGCTGTATCGGTGTCTTTTTCGCAGAGGTATTGCGTGGCCGCCATCGCTTCATCGAGGCGCTGGGCCTTGCCAAGGTCGCCGCCCTTGGCGTAGGCGTGGATGAGATCAGTGAAGATTTGCTTGGCGTCTTCGGGGGTGGCATTGAAATTGGCGTAGCCGATGGTCCACGCATTGGCGACGGGATAATTCATCGCGATCAGTTTGCCCAGCTCGGTGCTCACGCCCTTCTTCGCAGCGACCGCTTTGCCCGCGATGCCCATCTGTTTGATGAGCGGATCGGTTGAAGCGACGAGTAGATCGAAATCCTCAGGACTCAGATAAACCGAAAGATTCAGCAGCGAAAGCGCAAGGCGCATCTGATCCGCAGCATCAGTGGTGGACTGGTACTGCTGTGTCCATGTGGCCATCGCCTGTCGCTGGCCGAATCTCAGAGCGGTGCGAAGCGCCAGTAGGCGCACGCGTTCATCGACTTTGGGATCGCTGCCGATCTTGAACGCCCAGGGCGCGATCTTCTCGAACTTGAATCGAAAAGCAGTCTGCAAAATCAAATTGCGAACATCATCGCGATTGGATTCCGTCGATTGATCAATGGCGTCAAACATCGGCCCGCCGGCAGGATCGCCCAGTTGCAAAAGCAACATCGCAATGATGCCCTTGCGCGCCAGGTTGGTCGTCTCCGCTGCCTGCTTGAGCAGCGCGACATCACTGAACGCCTTCTTCTCTAAAAGGTGCGTGGCGATGACCACCTTCGCATCCATGTCCGTGCCCGGCCAGGCCAGCACCAGCTTGGCGTTTTCGACATTCAGAATGTCGCTGTCGAGCGCTGCCCCCAGCAGCTCCGACTGCATCGCAGGATCCTTCACATCTGCGAGAAGCTTGAGATCCACCTGCCGCGGCGTTGCGGTTTCCGCCAGACCCAGGATGCCGTGGATTCGCATGATGCGATTTTCTGAAAGCAGCAGTTCCCGCATCAGCGGACTGAGCGTCGGATCCTGCAACTGCCGCAGCGAGCGAAGCAGCACACTGAATTGCCCTCGGCGATCAGGCAGCAGGCTCGACCGCAGCAGGAACACCGAAGAATCAAAAATAGGATCGGCCTGTGCCCGAGCTGCATGAGGCAGCGCGAACATCGGCATGAGCAGAGCCATGCACAGAATCAGCGAGTGAAGTTTGGTAAGCAGTGGAGGCGAGGTCTTCATCACCATAGTCTATGGGTAAGCGGCAGGGATGAAAAATGAGCAGCGCGGCGAGCGAAGTGAAATTGAGGCACGCATATTTAGCCGTTCGTCTTGGTGAACGAAGAATTGCGATGGCGAGTCGTGTTCGCCTTGCGTCCAACATGGTGTGTCAGCGCTGAGCCTCGACACACCCTACTTTTTGCAACCCTCGCTTTGACCATCTGCCCGACAGACGCGAACATGTGCCCGCCATGCCTTACGAACGCAACAACATCCAGGCCCTCAGCGCCTACACGCCCGGCGAGCAGCCGCAATCGACGCAGCGCGTCATCAAGCTCAACACCAACGAAAATCCTTACCCGCCCATTGAGCCGGTGATGGAAGCCATCCGCGCGCTGCCTGCGGAGTCGCTGCGAAAATATCCATCACCAGCCGCGATGAACTTTCGCAAGATCGCTGCGCAGGTTCACGAAGTCTCCCCCGATCAGATCATCGCCACCAACGGCGGCGACGAACTCCTTCGCCTGGCCATCAGCGTCTTCTGCGAGCCGCGCACTTCGCAAAGCAGTCGCGGCGGCATCGGTGTGGTCGAGCCTAGCTATTCGCTTTATCCCGTGCTCGCCGCTGCACACGACACCTCCGTCACCAGCGTGCCGCTCAATGCTGACTACAGCCTGCCCGATGACCTCGAAGAAAAAATGCTCGCCGCTGGCGTGAACGTCTTACTGCTCGTCAATCCACACGCTCCTTCAGGTGCTCTGATTCCGCTTCGGCGACTGGACCGCATCGCTTCGCAATTGCAAGGCAAAGCGGTGCTGCTGATCGACGAAGCGTATGTCGATTTCGCTACGCAGGATTGCCTGCCGCTCGTGCAAAAGAGCAGCGGCCTCGACAACGTGCTGCTGCTGCGCACGATGAGCAAAGGCTACTCACTGGCCGGCCTTCGCTTTGGCTACGGCATCGGCAGCGCGAATCTGATTGCCGCCATGGACAAGGCCCGCGACAGCTACAACACTGATGCCCTCTCGCAGGTCGCCGCTGCTGCCGCACTGGACTACCGCCACCTCGCCGCACACTCCTGGGCCAAGGTGATTGAGCAGCGCGAGCGCATGACGAAAGAACTGACCCGCCGCAAGTGGCACGTCTTCCCCAGTCAGTCCAATTTCATCCTGACCACGCCCCCGGCGCGGTTATCGGGCGACACTAAAATCCCCGCTGCAAAATCAATCTACGAATCCCTCAAGGCCCGCAACATTCTGGTGCGATACTTTGATCATGAAGGTCTTCGCGACAAACTCCGCATCACCATCGGCACCGCCGAGGAAAATGATGCGGTGCTGGCAGCGCTGGATCAAATGTAGCAATCCATGAATGAACCACAGATGAACACAGATGGACACAGATAAATCAAGAGTGACACGGATCGCATTGCTTTGCATTGCATCTGTGTGAATCTGTGTTTATCTGTGGTTAACCATCGCCTTGAAATTGAAATCCCCATGCCCCGTACCGCCACCATCACACGCAAGACCAACGAAACCCAGATCACCCTCGAACTCAACCTCGACGGCGGCAACTCTGGCTACACCCACAAAACCGGCGTCGGCTTCTTCGATCACATGCTCGATCACATCGCCAAGCACGGCCAGTTCGGCTCCAACATCACCGCCACCGGCGACCACCACATCGATGACCACCACACCGTCGAAGACGTCGGCATCGTGCTAGGCCAAGCGCTCGATAAAGCACTGGGCGACAAGAAAGGAATCGAACGCTACGGCTTCGCCTCCGTGCCAATGGATGAAGCGCTGGCCCGCGTCAGTGTCGATTTGTCCGGCCGCGCCGCGCTCGTCTTCGCCGCTGACTTCGATCTTCAGCCCACCAAGATCGGCACCTTCGACACGCAGCTCGTCCGCGAATTCCTCACCGCCCTCGTGAACAACGGCAAATTCAACTGCCACGTCGAAGTCGTGCATGGCGCCAACCATCACCACATCGTCGAAGCAATTTTCAAGGCCCTTGGCCGGGCGCTGAGACAAGCCGTCGCCGTGACAGGCACGCAGATTCCCAGCACGAAGGGTTCGCTGTGATTTTATTTTGCTGGTGAGCCGCGACTCAACGAGTCGCGGACGTCAACGAAATGAAGGAGCGATATTCGCGCCGTGTACCTCCGGCCTGAGCGAACAGCCCCCGATCTGATACCCCAGAATCACTCGACAACGCACACCCCAATAGGCCTTTGGCGTCCGCGACTCGTTGAGTCGCGGCTCAGTCAATCACTTTCACTTCAGCTTCGCTTATCCATCGATGTGTAATCGCGCAGCGGTGAGCCGGTGTAAATCTGGCGTGGGCGGTCGATGCGGGTGCTCGGGTCTTCGGTCAGTTCTTTGTACTGAGCGATCCAGCCTGGCATGCGGCCGATGGCGAACATCACGGTGAACATGTTCACAGGAATGCCCATCGCACGCATCAGAATGCCCGAGTAGAAATCGACATTCGGATAAAGATTGCGATCCTTGAAGTAACTGTCCGACAGCGCGATGTCCTGCATCTTGCGGGCCAGATCGAGCATCGGGTCTTTGACGCCCAGCTTGGGCAGAATCTTGTCCGCCGCCGCAGCGAGAATCTTGGCGCGAGGATCGAAATTCTTATAGACGCGATGGCCAAAGCCCATCAGCTTCATCTCTTTGTTCTTCACGCCTTGGATGAAATCTTTGATGTCCATCTTCTCGGTCGTGATCTTCTCCAGCATGTTGAGCACTTCGACATTCGCCCCGCCGTGACGCCAGCCCCAGAGGGCGCAGACGCCTGCGCTGGTGGCTGCGAAAAGATTCGCGCCGCTGGAGCCGACCATGCGAACGGTGCTCGTCGAGCAGTTCTGTTCGTGATCCGCATGCAGCAGAAGAATCTGATTCAAGGCCCGCACGACTTCGGGGTCAGGATCGATTTCGTCATAAGGCTTACTGAACATCATGTGCAGAAAGTTCGCACAGTAGCTCATGCTCATCTTGGGATAAATGATCGGCTGACCAATGGAAACCTTATACGAAGCTGCCGCGATGGTTCGCACCTGACTCATCAGACGAGCCGCGACATTTTCAAAGCCGCGAGCATCGGTCGATTCATCAGGAATGTCATAGCAGCCAGCGGTGTTGATCATCGCTGAAAGAATGGCCATCGGCGACGCGTTGGAAGGGAAGCCGGAGAAGGTGGCATGCAGACCTTCATGGAGCATCTGGTGCTCGCTCAGTCTTGCGCTGAAGCCTTCGAGCTGTGAACGGTTGGGCAGTTCGCCGAAGATCAGGAGGTAGGCGGTTTCGACGAAGGATGATTTTTCAGCGAGCTGTTCGATGGGGATGCCGCGATAGCGGAGGATGCCTTTTTCGCCGTCGATGTAGGTGATAGCGGACTGGCATGAGCCGGTGTTGCCGTAGCTGGGATCGAGCGTGACGCAGCCGGTGGAGGAGCGCAGCGAGGAGATATCGATGCCCTGTTCATCTTCGCTGCCGACGACGATAGGCAGTTCGAGAGTCTTGTCATCAATGGTGAGCTTGGCGGTTTTGGTCGTCGTATCAATCATCGCAAACACTCATTCTGAAGGCAGGAAACAGAGGCAAGGCAACAGACAAGCCAGTGTAGAGACAAGGCGGAAGGTACGCCAGTGGCGCGGGCTGCATGTGTGGCACTGGCAGGCCGTCGCTCTGAACGGTTTGCCAGTGGAGGAGCAACTAGCTGTGTAGGGAATACTGTTCGATTCACCACGGGCAAACCGCTCACCCCCGGTAAGCAGCGGCCTGCCAGGGCCTCACAGAACGGTGATCACTTCTTTACATTCACCGCGACCCAGTTGCTCTTGAATTCGCCGATGGCTTTCTTGTAGCTGTCTTCAAGGGCGCCCTTGAACGACTTGCTGTTTGCAAGATCGGTGCGCAGGCTGATGCCCGGGCCTTTGAAGTGCTCGATCAGATCCTTGGCGAACGCAGGCACATGCTTGGGGGGAATGTCATCGAGGAAGCCCTTGGCACCAGCGAAAATCTGGATGCACTGATCGATCACGTCCATCGGTTCATACTGCGGCTGCTTGAGCAGTTCCACCATCGCCGCTCCACGATCAAGTTGACGCTGCGTGGCTTTATCGAGTTCCGTACCGAGCTGCGAGAATGCTTCCAGTTCGCGGTAGGCAGCGAGATCCAGACGCAGCGAGCCAGCGACTTCCTTCATCGCCTTAATCTGTGCATTACCACCGACGCGGCTGACGGAAATGCCGACGTTAATAGCGGGACGGACACCGGCGAAGAAAAGCTCAGGCTCAAGATAAATCTGGCCATCGGTAATCGAAATCACGTTGGTCGGAATGTACGCCGAGACGTCGCCTTCCTGCGTTTCGATGACAGGCAGCGCGGTCAGTGAGCCGCCGCCGTTGTCATCAGAAAGTTTCGTAGCGCGTTCGAGCAGACGACTGTGCAGATAGAACACGTCGCCGGGATACGCTTCACGACCAGGCGGACGACGCAGCAGCAGCGAGAGCTGACGATACGCAGTGGCCTGCTTGGAAAGATCGTCATAGATGCACAGCACGTGCTTGCCCTTCCACATGAAGTACTCGCCCATCGCGCAGCCGGCGTAAGGAGCGACATACTGAAGCGGCGCAGGATAGCCAGCGGAAGCGTTGACGACGATGGTGTATTCCATCGCGCCATTCTTGCGGAGCGATTCGACCACAGCAGCAACGGTCGATTCCTTCTGGCCGATAGCAACATAAATGCAGTACACAGGCTGATCGGTCTTGTGCGTGTAAGCCTGATTGATAATCGCATCGACAGCGACGGCTGTCTTGCCGGTCTTGCGGTCACCGATGATCAGCTCACGCTGACCGCGGCCGATGGGGATCATCGAATCAACAGCCTTGATACCAGTCTGCAGCGGCTGCTTCACGGGCTGACGATCAGCGATGCCGGGGGCGATGATATCGACCTTGCGGCGTTCGCTGGCCTGGATCGGGCCTTTGCCATCGATGGGTTCGCCTAGGCCGTTGACGACGCGGCCGAGCATGCCTTCACCGACAGGCACGGAGAGCAGTTCGCCGGTGGTGCGAACGGTCATGCCTTCTTTGATTTCGAGGTAGTTGCCGAAGATGATCGCGCCGACGATGTCCTGTTCCAGGTTCATGACCTGGCCCATGACGGTCTTGCCGCCGCCGACTTCGAACTCAAGCATTTCGCCAGCCATCGCGCCGGATAGGCCGTAGATACGGGCGATGCCGTCACCAACTTCGATGACCTCGCCGACCTGCGTCACTTCGAGTGCAGCGGAGTGCTTGGTGATTTCCTGCTTGATCAGGTTCGTGATTTCGTCAATCTTGATTTTCATGACAATCCTCTAAGGGTCGTTAAGCGGTAAGCGGTGGTGATAAGCGATGGTGGGTAAGCGATGGCAGTAAGCAGTGGTGATAAGCGATGGCGGTAAGCGATGGCGGTAAGCGATGGCGGTAAAAGTTTCGAGGCTCTTCATATTCCCCTCCCTCCTAGGGAGGGGTTAGGGGAGGGTCGGTCTGCAAAAACACTGTGCGCTATGTTTATTCCTGAATCTGGGCCGACATCCTTTCTTCGATGCCGACCCCCGGCCCCTCCTTAAGAGGGCGGGGAGTAAAACGGTTTCATCCTTCAACAACAATCTGATTCACCAGATTCCGCGCCGTCGTCTCACCGGCGGCGGACAAATTACGGCGGAGCCTGCGAAGCTGCGTGGCGATGGAGCCATCAAACTGATGATCGCCAGCGCGAAACTTGATGCCGCCGATGAGGTCTTCATTAACCGTTGCGTGGATCGCCACCTGACGATTGACCACCTTGGAAATCCAATCAGCGACGGCCTGCTTGGTCGTGTCATCGAGCGGCTGCGCCACCTCAGCTTTGATTTCCATCACGCCATGCTTGTCGTTGTAAAGCTCGCGAAACGCCAGCACGATACTCGGAAAACTGCCGATGCGATTCTTGCGCTCGAGCACCAACATGAACTGATAAACCAGCGGGTGAGCACTGGCCTTGAACACGTGCTCAAGCATCTTCTGCTTGACGGTACTTTCAATCGAAGGCGAGCGAAGAAGCTGGCCGAACTGCGGATTCTCTTTGACCAGCGTCGCCAGATCATTCATCTGATCCGCGACATCATCGAGCACATTCTGCTCCTGCGCCAGCTCCAGCAGCGCACGGGCATAGATGCGATCGATGGCGCGGATCATGGTCGTGTCGAGTTGTGCGCTATTGGACATGGGGGTTAAGTTCCAAATATCAAAAATCAAATCTCAAATCAGTGCCGCACCAGGAGCATTGGCCGCGAAAATGCGCAAAAGACGCAAAAAAAACAGGATGAATCTTCACGCAACTTTTCATCTAGCATTTTTAATCAGCCCGATCTCACAGTTCTCTTTTTTGCGCCTTCTGCGCTTTTTTGCGGCCAATTCCGGCTCGCAAGTTTGTTCGCCATTCGCATTCAGTTTTTCGCCGCCTGGTACTGCTCGATCGATTCGCGCACCAGGTTCGACTGATCACTCGCATTGATTTCACGCTTGAGAATCTGGCCGGCGATCTGGGTCGAGAGCATGCCCACTTCTTCGATGAGCTGTTTCACAGCCTGATCCTTGGCGTTATGAATATCACGCGTCACCTGCGTGCGCATCGCGGTGATCTCAGCCTGCGTCTCGGCATGGCGCTGAGCGCGAAGCTTGTCCGCATCAGCGCGGGCAGCATCCATGATGCGCTTGGCTTCGGTCTGGGCTTCGCTCAGTTGCTGCTGATAGGCTTTGAGATTGGACTGGGCATCTTTGTTAGCGCGCTCAGCGCTTTCGAGGTCAGCTTTGATCTTGTTCTCGCGGTCCTGCAAGCCCTTGAGAATCGGGCCCCAGGCTTTGGCTTTGAGAACGAAGAAAACCACGAGAAAAACCGTGGCGGCAGCGATGGCCTGATAGATCGTGCCCGCAAAGGGATTGGCCCCTGCATCAGCCGCCAGCACGGGCGAAGCGACGGTCAGAAGCGAAAGCGAAGGCAAAAAGATTCGGAGCATGATGAATCCTTAAATGAGACCTGAATAGATGAGACCTAAATTGATGAGACCTGAATCTTGAAAGACTGCAAAAAAGAGTCTTGAGTCCGCAGTGCGGACTCAAGACCGAATGATTTACTTCAGAGCGACCAGCAGCGTAACGACGACGCCAAAGAGCGCGACGCCTTCGATCAGGGCGCAGGAGAGAAGCATGGCACCGGAGATCGCGCCACCGGCTTCGGGCTGACGAGCCATCGACTCAACGGCGGACGAGCCGATGTTGCCGATGCCCCTGGCGGCACCCATGACGACGATGCCAGCACCCAGCGCTGCACCGAAGTTCGCACCGTAGCTGCCCGAGGGAAAGAACCACGATGAGCCGCTGTCAGCCGACACGACGTGAGTCGTTCCAGCGGTTGCATTCGGGGTCTCAGGCTGAGCCATGACAGCCGAGGTGAACAAAGCTGTCATCGCAAACACACCAAGCACAAGAACGTTCTTCATAACCAATACTCCATACATTGATGCGGCAAGGTCACATCGGTTTTTCCCCATCCCTCGCGGGCACGGCCAAACGCCTTACACATTCGGCAGGGGATTATTTAATTAGTTCTGAGTTCGGAGTTCAAAGTTTAAAGTCAGAGGTCAGAGGTCAGAGGTCAGATTTCAAATCTCAGATTTCCGATTTTCCTAATGCCTTGAATTGCCTTGAATTTCTCGCTTTTTTGCTTTCCTGCTTTTTCGCTTTTCCTCAGTGAGCATGGGCGTGATCGTGATCGTGTGAATGATCGTGATCGTGTCCGTGATCTTCGCCGTGCTCTTCATGATGTTCATCGTGGCCGTGGTGGACGACAAGCTGGCTCAGGAAGAGTGCGGTGAGGAAGGTGAAGATGTACGCCTGAATGAAGGCGACCAGGAGTTCGAGGAAGTAGATGGCGATGGTGCCGGCCAGCGGGATCAGGGCCATGCCGTGGCCGATGCCGAATTTCCACTGCGAGAGCTGAACGAAAAAGCCCAGCAGCGTGGCGACGATGATGTGCCCGCCGGTCATGTTGGCGAATAGACGCAAGGCCAGAGCGATGGGTTTGACGAAGGTGCCCACGATTTCAACGACGACCATGATGGGCCACATGAACCACGGGGCGCCGCCGGTCAGATGCTTGCAGAATCCGACAGGGTCTTTGGCGAGGGCGACGCCGTTGAACCAGATGAAGGCGATGGCTGCCAGCGCGCCGGTGACCCAGATGGACTGCGTGGCGGTGCCGCCGAAGCCGACGTAGTGACCGTTGTATTCGTTGAGACCAAACAGCGCCGTGATATCACCAAACGGAATCAGCCCCATCAGATTGTTGATGAGAATGAACCAGAAAAAAGTCCAGAGCATCGGGCAGTAACGATCGGTCTGCTCGCCAAGCATGGGCTTGAAAACTTCGTTGCGAAGATAAAGACAAACCGTTTCGACCATGTTGGCCTTGAGGCCTTGTGAGCGGAAGTCGTCGAGCGTATGCGCGTTACCCGTGGCGATCTTCTTTGCCGCGGGCAGAATCATCCACAGCGTGATCGCGCCGCTCAAGATCAGCATGAGCGTGGCATTACTGATGAACCACTGGCCATAGATCGGCTTGTCGATCACGTGATCGACCGGGTTCGATGCCGCAAAAGTCAATAGGGAATCAAGAACGTCAATCACGCCAGGGCCTCCGTGCAGGGGGCGGTTGTGTCGTCAGTCATGTCACTTGTGCGATCCGCCGCTCGCGGCTTCGCTCCTACTTCCAACTTCTTCTCTTGCAATTCAGTCCCCGAACTACTCTTTTCCGAACCATTCTTTTCCGAACCATTCTTTTCCGAACCATTCTTTTCCGAACCACTCGTCCCCGCTCCATCCCCACCCGTACCACTCTTGTTCTTACTTAGCTGATCATACTTCTGCACATAATTCGCCAGCATGCGCGTCTCTACAAACAGCAGCGGCAGATACATCATCATCGTCGCTACACCCGTGGGCCCCAGCGGCAACTGAAGCTTCTTCACCGCAATGATGATCGCCACCACCGCCACAATCGCCCGCACACCCATGCCCAGAAAAAACACCTTCACCACCGCCAGCGGCCCGCGCCCCTGTTCCCGCGCCATCGGCAGCACACTGAGCATCCCGCTAATCCAAACCAATCCCGCCATCAGCAGCACTGCCATGACTCCGCCATCGGGCCAGCCAAAAAGCCAAGGCACAAGCACAATCTCAACTGCCATCACCACCACCGCCATAGCGCTCATCACCGCAAGGGTGCGGCGAAGCGGAAACGGGTGATGGATCGAGGAAGTTGCCTGCATGGGAGATTCGACTTAGCGGTTATTGTTTCTTGAAGCCTCTGATTAACCGGAGCGCCTCTTAGGAAGGCAGGAAAGCAGGAAAAGAATTCCAATGCTCCAAGGCTTTTTCCTGCTTTCTTGCTTTCCTTAGATGTCCTTCCGCTGGATCGTCTAAGTTATTCAGAAGTTCCTTTTTTGTCTTTGCCGAAATATTTTGCGGTCATCTTCGCGTTCAAGCGCCAGAGTTTGTACATCGATCCAAGTGTTCCGATCAGTGCGCCGGTGAGCAGCATCCACGGGCTGCTGTTCCATTTCGTGTCGAGCCAGTAGCCGATGAGCGTGAGCACTGCGACAGTCAGTCCCAGTTCCGCGCCGCTGCTGGCCAGTTGCCCCATGCTCAGCCACTGCTTGCCGGCAAACTTACCTGCTAGCTTGCCTGCTGCCTTCCCGACAGGCTTGTCGGCAGCCTTTCGATCAGCCTCAGCCTTGGCGGGGTTTGCTGGCACCGCGTCATCGGGTTTCTTCGGGTTTTCCGAAGGGTTGAGCATGATCGGAATCAGCCTTATTCGATCCGCAGATCGGTGGGCACCGCGCCGAATCGGCCCGGCTCCGATGAGTGCGAGAAGGTAGCGGGCCAGCGCAGAAGTGTCAACAAATCGGCAGCTTTGGGCGTGAGGCGTTTTGACGCAGGCCACGCCAAGCCTTGCGCGATCGCTCCCAACAGTCAAATTCAATTTGACCACGAAGGCACCAAGACACGAAGGATGAAAATCATGAATACGGCCATCACTTCATTGCCTTGAAACTTCGTGACTTCGCGCCTTCATGACTTCGTGACTTCATGGTTAAAAGCTGAGTTCGGAAAAAGACGAACCCGGATTGGCCACCGAGGCACCGAGTACACCGAGGAAGACAAAAGGCTTAAAGGCATTGAGTTCACATAGCCTCGGCCTTGGCCGGGGTAACGCAACGACAACGGCGATTCGCCTTTCTCGCCTTCCTCGGTGTTCTCGGTGTCTCGGTGGCCAAATCCTGCCTTGGCTTTAAGTGCCCGTCAGGTTAAACCGAATTGAAGCATCGATCACCGACCCTCATTCGCCACCCTTCGCCGCCGGTTCCACCTGTACGCCCGAAGGCTGCACGGCCTCCCCGCGCTTCCAAGGCTCAAACACGCACGTCGCCCCCGCCACGATCAGCACGAAACCCAGAATCACATTCCACTTGATCGGCTCCTTCAAATAGAGCACCGAGAAAACACAAAACACCACCAGCGTGATCACTTCCTGAATCGTCTTGAGCTCCGCCCCGCTCAGTCCATGCTGATGCCCGATGCGATTGGCAGGCACCTGAAGGCAATACTCAAAAAACGCAATGAGCCAGCTCACGATGATAGCCACGAGCAAGGCGGTATCTTTGTGTTTCAGATGCCCGTACCAGGCGATAGTCATGAAAATATTCGAAGCCACCAGCAAAGTAACGGTGAGCAGAATGGGGCGTGACATGGGGGAGATTCCGGGGGAAGAGGTCACAGGTCAGAGGTCACAGGTCAGAGGTCAGAAGTCAGAAGTCAGAAGTCAGAGGTCAGAAGTCAGAAGTCAGAGGTCAGAGGTCAGAGGTCAGAGGTCACAGGTCAGAGGTCACAGGTCAGAGGTCACAGGTCAGAGGTCACAGGTCAGAGGTCAGGAGGCGGGTAATACTCAGTCGTAGTCGCCGATGAAATGGAAACGGATGACGCCATAAAAATTCTACTTCGGCGGGCCGTTGCCCGCCTGCCCCGTGTGGGTCACCCTGCCCACCCTGTGCTGCGACAGTGCCTTGCGCCACGGCATGTTATTTTTTTTATTCAACCGTTGAATTACCGTTCATTATATGCTAAACTATCACTGGCTTGCTTGATGGTTTTGACTGGTTTGATCATTTCTACAGCAGTAAAGGTAAACGGGTAGACGTCTACCCATTTACCCATAGACACGAGTTAATCTCAGTAAATACAATCACTTACAACGATTCACGCAAATGAAAAATCCTCTGGGTAGACAAAACTCGGCAACAAAAAACGCCTTATCGCAACCGACATGTCATCGCCCGACTGCCCCTGCCTCCTGCTCCTGCTCCTGCTCCTTGCCCTCCACTTCGTTCCGATACAATCCCATGATGATTCACCGACTAGCTCTACCGCTCCTTTCGCTGCTGCTGCTGACTGGCTGCCAGACCGATGGTCTTGACGCCATTGATCGCGAAGTGACTCAGATGCTGCGCAGCAAGCACTTCGAAACCCTGGGCCCCAAGGCTCCGCTTGATGATCGACAGGCGGCTCGCCGCGACACCGACACTCGCCTCACCAGCACAGGCTACGACCATACGCCGCCGACTCGCAATCCCAGCGCGGGTGAGTTGCCGGTGCGCAATCTCGAACCGGGCGACATCGCTGGCGAAGAGGATCACTCCAACGAACCTGCGCTCACCTTCGGTCTGACCGAGTCGTTGCTTTTTGCGGTGGAACACAGCCGGGAATATCGCAGCCGTAAGGAAGAACTTTTTCTTGCCGCCATCAGCCTGCTCATCGAGCGACATCTCTGGGGCCCGCGATTTTTCAACGACACCACCGCTCGCTTCGATGGCACCCCTGAAAAGGGCGACTACGATCACGCCTTCTCCCTCGTCAACGATCTGCGCGTCACTCAACGCCTTCCCTACGGCGGCGAAGTCTCTGCACGCGCTCTCGTCAACTTCGTCGAACAACTTCGCACCGCCTCCGGCTCTATTACCGATGATTCGCAAACCACCGAGCTTCGCATTGAGGCGACGATTCCTTTGCTGCGAAACGCCGGCATGATCGCCCAGGAAGATCTCATTCAAGCTTCGCGCGATCTGGTTTATGCCACGCGCGAGTTTGAACAGTTTCGCCAGTCGTTTCTCGTCTCTATTTCCACCGATTACTTCGACCTGATTCAACAGCAAGGCGGCATCCGCAACCTTGAATCGCAGCTTAAAAGTCTCGAACAGCTCACCAGTCGCATCGATGCTCTGGCAGCGTCTGGCCGGGAACCTTATTTCGAAGTGCAACGATCACAGCAGCAGGTGCTCTTCGCCAAGGATCGCCTGCTCAGTGCGAAAGAACGTTACGCCAATCAGATTGATGCTCTTAAGATTCGACTGGGCATGCCAGCATCACAAAAGCTCGAACTGATTGCGATTCAGATCGAGATCCCCATCCCTTACCTGAACATGAATGAATCGATGAAGACCGCCTGGCAGCTTCGGCTGGACCTGCAATCTTCGGAAGATCAGATTGATGATGCCCGCCGTCGCGTTGCCAATGCGAAAAACCTGATGCAGGCGGATGTCGATCTGTTCGCAGGTGTCACGCTCCCCACCGATGGCAGCAAGCGGCGAGCCGGCCTCGATCTGGATGCAGGCGAAGGATCGTACAGCGTGGGCGTCACCATCGGCGCGCCGCTGGATCGCAAGATCGAAGCGCTTCAGCATCGCTCGGCACTGGTCATTCTCGAACGAACCCAGCGAAGCTACACACTACTTAAAGACACCATCGCCCTGGCGGTGCGGCAATCCATTCGGCAGATCGAACGAACGCAATCCACACTCGCGCTTCAGAACATCAATCTTCAGCTCGCTGAAAAGCGAAAGCTGGGCGTGCTCCTTCGCGAACGAACGCTTGGCCCTCGTGACATCATCGAAGCGGAAGACGATCTGCTTTCTGCGAAGGATCAGCTCGATGCCGCCCAGCGCGATCTTCGCGTCTCTATCTTGACTTACCTGCTCGCCACCGGGCAGATGCGCGTTTCTTCATCCGGACAATGGCAGGCACCAGCGAAGCTGACGATGGAGAATTGAGGCGCGAAGTGGCGTACTTATTCCCGATTTGCCTTGTCGCCGGGAGTTTGTGATAATGCTCGGCCCAACCCTTTTGACCGATTTCAGGAGTCCCCATGGCCATTCGAATCAAAGCCCGAGCCGGTGAGAGCGCAGAGCAGATGATGCGTCGCTTCAAGAAGATGTGCGAGAAGGAAGGTCTGACCAAGGACGTGAAGCGCCAGGCTTATTACGAGAAGCCCAGCGAACGCGCTCGCCGTTCTGCTCGCAAGTCCTTCAAGCGCGCCACCATGCCCCCGGGCATGATCGGCCCCGGTGCCAAGCGTGGCGCTCCTGGCGGTCGCGATGGTGATCGCAACGAGCGCAGCTCAGGTGGTGGTGGTGGTGGTGGTGGTGGCGGCAATCGCGAACGCTACTGATTCGCCCCCCTTTCAATTTTCTGCCGCTGGCGTTCCTCAACGAATGCCCGCGGCAGTTTTGTCATATAGGTACGATCACACGCGTTCGCTATGATTTTTCTGCGTTCGTGTCGATTAATATCCGATGGTAGAAATGTTGATTCTGACGAGACTATCGGGTTCCTTTTTTTCCTCTACACTGCACGGCTAGTTACCGGTTCTCGCCGTCGTTCACGCCCTGCCGGGCCATACCGGGTGAAGTCACCTGCGGAGACACGTGTATGCGTCGCTTTGGTCCTCTCTCTCTACTGTTCACCTTCATCATCGCCGCTTTTCCGTCAATTGCCTTCGCCGCTGAAGGTTCAGGAATAGGTGGGCTGCCGCCTGCTTATTACCTGGCACCCATCGGTGCGATTGCGGCGCTGTTCATGGCGTTTTACTTTTATAAGTCGGTGATGGCATCGGACCCGGGTGATGCGGAGATGATTCGCATCTCCGAGGCGGTCAAAGCGGGCGCTTATGCCTACCTCGGGCGCCAGCGCAGGGTCATCATCATCGTCTTTCTCATTCTGATTGCTGTGCTGCTGGTGATGAGTTTCGGCATGAACCTACAGCCCAAGCTCTCGGCACTGGGCGTGCCCATCGCCGGCTTCTTCTCAGGCCTGTGCGGCTACTTCGGTATGAAGACCGCCACCAGCGCCAACAACCGCACCGCTGCTGCCGCCAAGAAATCGCTTAATGATGGCCTGCGCGTGGCCTTCCGCGCTGGCGCGGTCATGGGCCTTTGCGTCACCGGTTTTGCCCTGCTCGATATCTCCGTATGGTTCTACGCACTGACGCAGATTTTCAACGTCGGCGATCTCACCGCAGTCACCACCATCACGCTCAGCTTCGCGATGGGCGCTTCACTGCAAGCTCTTTTTGCCCGCGTGGGCGGCGGCATCTACACCAAAGCTGCCGACGTCGGCGCTGATCTGGTCGGCAAAGTCGAAGCTGGCATTCCCGAAGATGATCCGCGCAACCCCGCTACCATCGCGGACAACGTTGGCGACAACGTCGGCGATGTCGCGGGCATGGGCGCTGATCTATATGAGTCTTACTACGGCGCGATTCTCGCCTCGATGGCACTCGCTGCTGCGGCCTGCATCCGCATGGATGGTGTCAGCAGTGACGATGCGATGAAGCTGGTGATCGTGGCCCCCGCGCTGGCGGGCTTGGGTATTCTCGCTTCGATTGTTTCGATCTTCCTCATCCGCACCAAAGAAGGCGCGACGATGGGGCAACTGCTCAAAGCTCTGGACATCGGCATCTGGAGTTCCAGTGCGATGATCATCGTCGGCTCCTATTTCCTTCTCAACTGGCTTGTCGGTGATATCGCAGGCATCTCGGCCACGGGCCTGTGGGTTTCCATTCTTGCTGGCCTGATCGCGGGCCTCGTCATCGCCAAGGGCACCGAAAGGTACACCAGCTACGACTTCAAGCCGACGCAGCGCATCGCAGAACAAGCACAGACCGGCCCGGCCACCGTCATCATCTCCGGCATCGCCGAAGGCATGATGTCCGTATGGGTCGCCATCCTCACCACCGTCGTCGCGGTGCTCATCGCATTCATGTCCGCTGGCGGCGGCGAAACATTCCTGCTGGGTGTCTTCGGTGTCGGCGTCGCTGCAGTGGGCATGCTCTCCACGCTCGCCATAACGCTCGCCACCGATGCCTACGGCCCGATCGCCGACAACGCCGGCGGCAACGCTGAAATGTCGCATCAGCCTGCCTACGTTCGCGAACGCACCGACAAACTCGATTCACTGGGCAACACCACTGCCGCCATCGGCAAAGGTTTTGCCATCGGTTCAGCAGCACTGACCGCACTCGCCCTGCTCGCGGCCTACACCATCACCGTGCAGGCAGCGCTCACCAATCAGATGCGCGATACCGATGTGCAGATGGTTGCCTCGGCTGACAGCGCGACTGTTGCCTACCGCAGCGATGGACTTTTCAAAGTGTCGCCCAAGGGCACCGCACAGACCGATGCAGGCTTGCTGCTTCAGCCTGATAAAGCGAAGCTCGTCGAGCGAGCGTTAGCGGCGGGCGGCAAGATCACTTCCGAGTTCGATGAAGAACTGGGCGTCTTCCACGTACACATCGACCACCCCAAAGGTAAGGCGGTTGAAGTGGAAGTCGTTGCCGCATCGAAGGCGACGCTGCCTCAGCTTCTTCAGTATTACAACGTGACGCTGATGAACCCGCGCGTGATTTCCGGGCTGTTCCTAGGCGTGATGACGGTGTGCGTGTTCTGTGCGCTGACGATGAATGCGGTCGGCCGCGCTGCCTTTGCGATGATGAATGAATGTCGTCGCCAGTTTGCGATCATGCGAACAGGCTTCAGGGCTCAGGGCATGAGCGAAGCGGACATCGCTGATCCGCAGAAGTGGCCTTACCAGGTGATCGTCGATGGCAAGGAATATCCCGACTACGCCAACTGCGTGGACATCAGCACGACAGGTGCGCAGAAGGCGATGATCGTGCCCGCGCTGCTGGCGGTGCTCATCCCCGTAACGGTCGGCCTTGTGCTGGGTGTCTCGGGCACCATGGGTCTGCTCGCTGGTGCGACCAGCTCCGGTTTTGCGATTGCGATTTTCATGTCCAACGCAGGCGGTGCCTGGGACAACGCGAAGAAATATGTCGAAGCGGGTCACCTGGGCGGCAAGGGTTCACCGGCTCACAAGGCAGCCGTCGTTGGTGATACCGTGGGCGATCCCTTCAAGGACACGTCAGGGCCTGCACTGAACATTCTCATCAAACTGATGAGCGTAGTCTCGGTGGTCTTCGCGGGTCTGATCGTGAAGTTCTCGCCGCAGATCGCAGCGCTGCTGCACTTGGGATAATGCGTTGACGCAGTCCCACGTAGGGTGTGTCGAGGCTTTGCGCAGACACACCCTACGAACGCACGCCGTTTCCCTTGCACGGCGTCAGCGCTGTTATGATGGTGCCATCAATGCATAGACCGGCCGGAGGCCGGTGCTAATGGACGGTCGATATTCTCCCCATCGGTTTCATGGAAGGAACCGCTCATGCGCTCGCTGATCTCAATCACTCTCGTGGCTGTGCTGCTGACTCTTTCTGCGTGCAAGGCCAAACCCAAACCCGAATACTCCCGGCCGCTGCCTCCCGGTGCCAGCGCTCTTCGCAAACTCGATCCCGCCGACTGGCCTGATCTGCGCTACGCTCTGCCGATGGATGAAAGTTTCATGGCGGCGCGCAATCGCTCGCTTGGGTGGTTCGCCAAGAACTCCTCGAAAAATTTCTTTCCCCTCGATGGCTTCTCGCACGATCAGTCGCGGGCCAGTGTCTACGCCTTGCCGATGATCGCTTGGGATACGAAAGACTCCGGCGGCACACCGGCGTTCATCGCCAGGATGCACGAAGAATTCGACATCTACACCAGCGTCGGCTGGGATGGCAGCGGCACTGTGCTCTTCACCGGCTACTACTCGCCCATCTTCCAAGCCTCCGCCACGCCTACCGCTGAGTATCGCTTTCCGCTTTACAAGCGACCTGCGGATCTCGTCGCTGATCCGCTCACAGGCGAAGTCAAAGGCCGTCGCACTGCCACTGGTTTTTCGCCCTACCCAGCGCGGCGAGAACTCGAATCAAGCAATCAACTGGCGGGCAGTGAACTGGTCTATCTCAAGAGCAGGCTCGATGCTTACATCGTGGAAGTGCAAGGCAGCGCGAAGCTGACCATGACCGATGGCACAACGATGCTCGTCGGTTTTTCGGGGACCAATGGCTTGGCTTACACGAGCCTTGGCCGGATGCTCGCTGATGAAGGCAAGATTGATAAGGACAAGATCAGCCTGCCGCTGATTCGCGAATATTTTCTGACGCACCCGGCGGAACTCGATGGCTACATTCACCGCAATGATCGCTTTGTGTTCTTTGCAACTTACGATGCGACCGACTGGCCTGCTGGTTCACTGGGTGTGAAGGTCGAGCCTCGCAGGTCGATCGCGACGGACAAGTTGATCTATCCGCGCGGCGTCGTGACGATGGTGGTGACCAAGACAGCTCAGACGCCTTTGAGTAATCACGATCAGGTGAAGCCCTTCCATCAGCTCATGCTCGATCAGGACACCGGCGGCGCGATTCGAGCACCTGGCCGAGCTGATCTTTATTTTGGCATCGGTTCCGATGCGGAAGGCTTCGCAGGGCGACAGGTACACGAAGGGCGACTCTATTATTTTTTCCTCAAGCCTGAGCGCGTCAGCCACTGGCTTTCGCGTATGCAAGGGGCGGCGGGCGTAGTCCCGCAGTAATTGAAAGTGGAGCGTATCGCACACGTATTTCGCATCCATTTCCCTTGATAACTCAAAGCGGTCCTTGCCCCTGCCGCTTTGATTTCGTTTGCTTTGATCATGAAGACAAGCACCCTCTACCGTCTGCTCTCGATCGTCGCCATCGGCCTTTCGCTGGGCGGCTGCGCCAGTTCATCGTCGGGAGGATATGCGAATGGTTCGAGCTATCAGTCCTCTTGCGTGCAGAGTTCGCACACCTCGGGCACCGCTTGTGCCCAGACGCAAGTTCGCGCCAGTCGGTGATGGTGATGGCGATACGAGCCGTGACTTGAGCGAGTCGCGGACGTCTGTGGGCTGAAGGCGCGCACGTCGCGCCTTGTCTCATAGGCCACTTTGAATCACGGCCGTTGTCATTCGCTGCTGCATCGCACGATCACTCAAAAATGCAGACCCCATCAGGCCGGCGGCGTCCGCGACGTGTTACGTCGCGGCTTATTTGCTCGTGGTTTTCCATGTAGAGCAACGTCCGACCCGCATTATTGATGCGAAAGTGGCAGGTCTTTATATGAAAGAAATTCCCCACTCTCACTAAGCACTACATCCTTGCCGATGAATGTAAGACATCGATCAAGATGGTGGCACCGAGCATTTCCACTTGCATTACTTGATTGTGGTTCATTGGCGACGGGAGGGGTTTGCCAGAACAAAGTCTGCGCCAAATTAGGCCAGGAGGTTCACGTGCAAAAAGATGGAAAAATGCAAGAAGATGCTCCGCGACTATTCGACTCCGTGCGGATGAGCAAAAAAGAGTATCAGTCGCTCATGGCCGACATGGAACGCGCTTCCGCTGCTCCTGTGCGCAGGCATGGCCCCAACAAAAACCGGCGAGGCCAGACGCGTTACAACTACCATCAGGATGCAAAACTGATCTGTCAGTTGTCGCAGGATCTTTCGACGCCGATGCAGATCATTGTCCGCTGCCGAAACATCAGCATCGGTGGCCTGGGCTTTCTGCATGGTGCCTATGTTCACCCGGGCACCCGCGTCGTGCTGACACTCATCAGTGCCAACAAGCAAGGCTACCGCATCAACGGCACCATCATCCGATGCAGGCATCTGACCAAGACCGTTCACGAAGTGGGCGTCGCGTTCGATCAAACCATCGATCTCGAATCGATGCTGCCCGGCCTGGCGGAAGAGAGCGGCATCGTGAGCGCTGAAGAGGAATGCCCGCCCGCGCAGACCTCGGCGTGAGATCGAAGTGATACGCGCTTAGCTGACCGTTTCTTTTGCTTCCTGTTCCGTGATGACGCGAAACAGATCTGCGGAAGTGGCCGCAGTACGAATCGCACTGCGAAACGATGCATCGGTCAGCATGCGGCTGATCGTCGCCAGCGCCTGGATGTGCGGCCCGGTCTGATCGACAGGGCTGACCAGAAGCAGAATCAAATCAACCGGCTTGTGATCGATCGCGCCATACTCAATGGGATTGGCAGCGCGTCCGATGGCGAGACTGAGCTTGCCGACGCCTTCGAGTTTGCCGTGCGGAATGCCTACGCCGTGCCCGATGCCAGTGGTGCGGGTCATCTCGCGAGACCAGACCGCTTTCTTGAGAGAGTCGCGCTGAGCGATGCCCGCGTGATCAGCGAGTAAATCGACGAGTTCATTGATAGCCTGCTCTTTCGAAGTCGCTTCGAGAGGCACCTTCACGCAGTCAGCTTGGAGAATATCAGTCAGTCGCATCGGACTTTTTCCGAAACGTTATTGCAGTTGGAGGAGAACAGCAGGTTGATCAGGCAGCGTGTGCACTGCCGACGCCACATCCTGCCGCGTCAGGTGTCATCTTATCTCTTCGTCGCATCATCATCAACAATGAGCTGTTGAGTTTCGTGATGATGGTGTCGCGAATCAGCCGGACGAATTGATTCCAGATTCGGTTATACTCGCCTGCGCATGGCGACGAATATCGAATCGGCTCCCGCGCTCGCACCACGTGGCAACTTTCCACGCATGACTGTCGGCTGGATTGGCGTGATCATTCTCGCGGTCATCGCCCTGCCTTGCCTGCTCACCCTTCCGTGGTCGCTCTCCAACTACGATGCCATGTCCGAAGATCGGCTCATGGCGCCGACCATCGCGCATCCCTTTGGCACCGATCTGCATGGCAGGTCGATGCTGTGGCGCTGTCTTACCGGTGGCGCGATCAGCTTGGGCGTTGGCCTTTGTGCTGCGGCGATCTCGGTTGTCATCGGCGTCACGTGGGGTGCTGTCGCAGGACTGGCGGGCGGCAGAGTCGATGCCATCATGATGCGCATCGTCGATGTGTTTTATGGCTTGCCTTACATTCTGCTGGTCGTGCTGGTGAAGATCGCCATGCAGCCGATTGTGCAGTCGATGCTCGGCGGCACGCTGGATCAGCGCGCTTCAGAAAGCATCGCATCGATCATCACCCTGCTCATCGCCATCGGCGGCGTCAGTTGGCTGACGATGGCGCGCGTGATTCGCGGCCAGGTGCTGAGTCTGCGGGCCCAGCCGTTCGTCGAGGCGGCCAGAGCATGTGGCCTTGGGCCGGTGCGAATTCTGCGTGTTCACCTGCTTCCGAATCTGGTCGGGCCTATCGTGGTCTATACAACGCTGACGGTGCCCACCGCGATCTTGCAAGAAAGCTTTCTGAGTTTTCTTTCCATCGGTGTGCAGCCACCCTTGCCAAGCTGGGGCAATCTCGCTGCCGAGGGAGCGCAGGAGTTTGCGAAACTCGCTGACCCGGGTTTGACGTTCCGATGGTGGCTGGCGTTCTGGCCTTGTGCGCTCTTGGGCTTGACACTGCTGGCGCTGAACTTCCTTGGTGATGCACTGCGAAACCGACTGGACCCGAGGCGACTGAAGACTTGATGAATAGCGCTCAGTAAAATTGTATGAAACACAGCACTGCTCTTTATCGATAATCCAACCCTCCCCCTCGCCTCCCTCAAAGGGAGGGGAGACAATGCGATAAGGCACGAAACACACGCCATCACCGCCAACGAGACTGACCATGGAAAATCGCTGGAGCTTTAAGGATATTTTCGTGATGGCACTGCTGGTGGCGCTCATCGCCAGCGTCTGGATTGCGATGACGCAGTTCGATCGCCAGTGGGACGATGTCAAGATGCTCAAGACGCAGGTCGATCAGCTCACCAGTGTGCAGACGCGCACCAACGGGCAGATCAATGAGCTTCGCGACATGATCGAAAAAGGCGTCGCCATCAATCCCAACGCCACGCCCACCAAAGACGGCGGCAAGCCCGAGGCATTCGACATCGACCCCTTCGAGCGCATGAAAGAGGCTCGCGCCACCGAAGGCTTTGCACAAGGCGACTGGATCATCGATGCCTTCGGCGCCAAGGTCGCCAAGATCACGCCGCACACTTACAAAGATCTCTATGGACGACGGGTGCAGGACCATGTCCTCGAAGGCCTCATCACCATCAACCCCGCAACGCTCAAATACGAACCGCTCATTGCCAAAAGCTGGCAGGTCAGCCCCGATGGTTTGGAGATTCGCTTTCAGCTTCGCCGCAATGTGACTTTCTCCGATGGTCATCCGCTGACTTCTGCCGACGTCGTGTTCAGTCTCGAACTCTTGCAGAATCCGAAACTGGATAACGCATCAGAGCGCAACTTCTACGACAACATCGAAAGCTGCGAAGCACTGGGCGAATATGAAGTGCTCTTCAAAATGAAGGAGCCACATTATCTGGCTCTGACGATGGCGGGCAATCGCAATGTGCTGCCTAAACATTTCTACGAGAAGTTCACCATTGATGAAATCAACAGGCACCCGGGCCTGCTCATGGGCACCGGGCCTTACCGCATGCCTGATCCAGAGGGCTGGGCACCGGGCAAGGAAATTGAGCTGGTGCGCAACGAGCGTTACTGGGGCCCGCAGCCTGGGTTTGATAAAGTTTTCTTCCGCGAGATTGAAAATGATGTCGCCCGTCTGGGTGCCTTTCGCAACGGCGAGATTGATGTGCTAGCCGCACAGCCGCCGCAGTACGATGAACTGCTCAAAGACGAAGCGGTGATGAAGCGATCGCAGGCTTACGCTTATGACACAGTGCCCACGGGATACATGTTCATCGCCTGGCAGCAGAGCCTCGAGGGCAAGCCGACGAAGTTTGCGGACAAGCGCGTGAGGCAGGCGATGACTTATCTCGCCGACCGCCAGCGCATCTGCGATGAAGTGATGCTCGGCTACGCCAAGCCCGCAAGCGGCCCCTTCGCCCCCGGCTCAGATCAGGAAAACCCCAAGGTCAAGGCTTATCCCTACGACGTGGCCAAGGGCAAAGCGCTGCTCAAAGCAGCAGGCTGGGAAGATCGCAACGGCGACGGCATCGTCGAGAACGAAGCGGGTGAGCCTTTCAAATTCAAGTTCACCTATCCATCAGGCAGCGCGCTTTATGACCGCGTCGTGCTGATGCTCAAAGATGGCTACGGCAAAGCAGGCATTCAGATGGATCTGGATCCACTGGAATGGTCGGTCTTTTCCGATCGCTTAGACAGCCGAAAGTTTGATGCGCTCACCATGCGATGGGGCGGCGGCGCAGTCGAAGCTGACATTCGGCAGATGTTTCACTCAACGCAAATTGCCCCCGGTGCTGACAACTACCAGACCTACATCAACAAAGAACTGGATGACATCATCGACGAAGCTCGACGCACGATTGATGATGGAAAGCGTTTCAAACTCTGGCAGCGTGCCCATGAAATTCTCGCCGAGGATCAGCCTTACACCTTCATGATGACTTCGCAGGCCCTGCGATTGCTCGACAATCGCGTGAAAAACATCCAGATCATCAAATCCGGCATGAACGAAAAATGGGAATGGTTCGCCCCCGCCCCACTGCAGAAACGCAAGTGATTCAAGGGGACAGGGAACAGGTAACAGGGAACAGGGGACAGGAGCCAGTGGACAGAAAACAAAAACCTTAGCGTCATCGAATTTGCCCCTGTCCCCTGTCCCCTGCCTGTCTCTTATACACATCTCCG
>ENA-ORBV01001341-ORBV01001341.1-microbial-mat-metagenome-genome-assembly--contig:-NODE-1341-length-54929-cov-7.949172_pt1 | contig 54929 bp, 43 predicted proteins | sample MGYA00237777_ERZ505514 | MGnify/ENA primary metagenome ERZ505514 (study PRJEB26160, sample SAMN06269048) | microbial mat metagenome | isolation source: Oligotrophic lake microbial mat | place... | reverse complement strand
GGAGCAACCCCTACCTGCTTAAGCTCCTCTTCGCAGGTTTGAACTCAAATCAAGCGAAATAAGATGCGCTCGCCCTGTCCGCATGGCACACGCGCATTGACGCGAGTTCCCACACGATGCACGCTTGGAGCGCTGCTGGGACTGCCATTCGGCTGGGCCGTGCAACACGAATTCAGACCACTTTAGGGACCTTGATGCCAAACCGAGATCAGCGCCCGAGCCCCAAGCCCATACCCTGGCAACTTGGCGGACTCCTCGCGCTCACACTGCTGGCGGGATGCGCGGGAAACGCTGATCAGGGTCCTGCCACGTCGACGAAGACGAAGACAACGCCCACTATTACCCCTCCCCCTCCCCCGCCTGTTGTCGCCCAGGCCCCGATCGTACCGGAATGCGGGACGCCAATCACCCCTGGGCCAGGCCTACTGCGCCGACTGACCAACGACGAATACATTCGCTCGGCTCGCGACATCTTCCACCTGACGCCGGACGAAGTCGGGCAAATCCAGAATCTCTTGAAGAGCGATGGGCTCGGTGTCGGCAACATCACCGCTGGCCTCGGCCTCTCACCGGATCATATCCGCGGTTATCTCGATGTGGCCGAGAAAGTGGCCGAGTTTGCGCTGAGCACGCCCGAGCGACGAGCCAAGTTCGCCACTTGCGACTACGGGGCTCCGGGGGATGCCGGATTTCAGTGCAGGAAAGCCTTCGCAGGCCCCCTTGGGCGACAGATGTTCCGTGACGCCATTCCTGAGCAGCGGGTTTGGGACCTCGAAGCCGTCGCAGATCGGGCTGTTCCCTCCACGACCGACCCGGATCCCTATCGGCCCGCGAAGCTCATGGTCCAGGGTTTGCTGACTTCGCCTCGCTTCTTGATGCGCCTCGAAAACCCGGAAGGGAACGTCAAATATGGTTGGAAGAGCATCACGAGTTGGGATATCTCGACACGCCTCGCCTACATGCTCTGGGGCACCAATCCCGATCCCGATCTGATCCAAACCGCGCTCGTGTCGCAGCTTTCGAACACCGACCAAATCGCGCAAACCACACGCAAGATGTTGGCCGATCCGCGAGCCAAAGACGGGATCGGTTGGTTCATCAATCGTTGGCTGGGCGTGGAGTTCGTGAAGGACGCCGTGCGAGACGCGACCGCGTACCCGCAATGGAACGACACACTCAAGCAATCGATGCAGGCTGAGACCGCGCGCTTCATGGAGGATTTCTGGGGCAAGCCCGGAATGAATCTGTTCGATGCCTTCACGGCAAAGTACACCTATCTTGACGATAATCTGGCGCCGCTTTATGGCCTGCCCTCTCCGGGGCCAACGCTCACGCGCGTAGATTTCGCAGCTGGCTCGCCCCGCATCGGCTTTTTGACGCAACCGGGCGTCCTCAGTGCTTCTATCTCGCAGAAGGAGCTGGTCGCGCCGATCTTGCGCGGGAAATTTATCCGAAACCAATTCCTTTGCACGCTGCCGCTACCAGCGGTCCCTGCCAGCGTCCCCGCACCGCCACAAGCTCCCAACCTCACCACGCGTGACCGATTGGCCCAGCACCGCACCGATCCTTCCTGCGACTCTTGTCATAAGCTTCTCGATCCGGTCGGGTTTGGCTTCGAACAGTTCGACGCTATCGGCCGGTATCGTGACAAAGGATCCCAAGGCGAGGCCCTCACGGGCGCGGGTCAAGTCTTCGGCCTCCCTGGTGACCCAACCTTCACTGGCCCCGGCGAACTGGCGACCTTGCTTCAAGGTTCCGAGGACGTCAGTAGTTGCTTGGCGCAACAGGCGTTCCGCTACACGTACGGACGCGAGCCGGTCGCAGCCGATGCCTGCACCATCAAGCTTGCGCGCGAGGCTTTCAAAGCCAAAAAGTTCGATCTCCAAGAAATGATTGTGGCCATCACGACGAGTGACGCCTTCCGCTATGCGACCGTCACCCCCGGAGTTACGCCATGAAACGCCATCTATCTCGACGCACCTTACTTCGTGGAATTGGCCTTGGTAGTGGCGTGTGCATCGGCCTCCCCATCTTGGATGCCATGCTCAATGGCAACGGCGATCTCATTGGTCGCGCGAAGGGTCAGGCGGGCGCACCTCCCAACTTCCTCACCTTCTTCTTGCCGAACGGCGTGTTTACAGACACTTGGTGGCCGAATGCCACCGGGTCGAATTACGAACTCAGCCGCTGCCTCATGCCGCTCGCGGATTTCAAGTCCGATTTCACACTCGTGCAAGGTTTGGACAAGCAGGAAGCGTTCCGCAATCAGGATATCAACAGTGATGCGCACCAGCGCGGCCATGCGTCGTTCTCGACGGGTGGCTCCCTGGCAAGCAACCTGACCTGCGAGTTTGCTTCAGTGGATCAAGTAGCAGCTCAGCAGCTCAGCTCTGGCCTGCGCTTTAAGTCCCTCCCCGTAGCGCTTGGCGGCGTGAATGGGGAAGTTGGAGACCATATCTCCTGGGAAACAGGTAACACGCCGGCTCAGGCCACCCGCGACCCAGCGCTCCTGTTCGAGAAGCTCTTCGGAAAGCCGGCGGGAGGAGGCCTGTCCGTCGACTATCGCCAGAGCGTGCTCGACTACATCGCCCACGACATCACCGAAGTGAAGAAGGAGATCGCTTTCACCGACAAGGCTCGCCTAGACGAGTACCTCACCAACGTTCGGGCACTGGAAACTGAGCTGCAACCCGTCACCTCTTTGGGGGCTGACTGTAAAGCTCCCCCGATCCCAGACGCGCGAACGAGCGGCGAACCGCCCCCCATCGATCAGAACGACGGCACCTATACGAACGAGCGTGCGCAGCTCCTCATGCGCCTGCAGGTTCTCGGATTTTCTTGCGGATTTGCGCGCGTGGGCAGCTTCATGCTGGCCTCGCGCAGCAACAAGCGGCAATTCCCGTGGATCGGGGCCGTGAATGGCGAGGATGGGCACCACGGTATCTCGCACGAGACATCGCCCACAGGCCGTGAAGCGCAGAGCAAGATCGTGACCGACGAGATGGAGCAGTTCGCGTACATGCTCCGGCTGATGAAGGGGATCCCACAAGGCGGGCAAACGCTGCTCTACAACACGCTGATCTTCTTCGCGAATGAGTGTGGCCTGGGTGACGCCCACGACTACGGCAACACCCCCGTCATCCTTGCCGGCCAGGCGGGCGGAAAACTGCTACAACACAACCGACACGTGCGGTACCAAGATGGAGCCGTCTACGACGACATGCTGCTCACCGCGCTGAACCTTGTGGGTGTTCCCGCCTCAACTTTCGGCGTATTCGGGCGTAAGACACTGCCGGAAATCGCGTAACGAAGCGCGTGCCCTCACGCGAGCATCTGAGGCAACGGCCCGTTAGAACGAGCGTTCTGCTCGCGCAGCTTGTTGATACTCGGCCCCTGATCATGCGAGTCACTACTGCCGATGATTGCAGTACGTCTATCGTGTCGCCCGTTCGGGTGAGTGTTGGCGCCATAGGTGTGGTGCACGAAAAGCTCCCAGCGGCGGCTAGGCCACGGATCGATGGTGACACGCTGATTGCGTCGGCTGAACGCAATCAGCAAACGCAGCGAGACCCTTACGTTGATGTATTCGTTAAATCCGGCGCCACCTGGGTCCAACAGAAGAAGTGGATTGCGACTCCTCCGGCTAACGCTTTCAATTTCGGTGACCTGGTCGCATTGAGCAACGACACGGCGCTCGTTAAGTCTGAGTTTGAGCTCACGATAGGCGCCCAGGTGTTTTCGCCCGTGAAGTAGGCGTATCCGTCGATCGGGCTGTTTCTCCTTGCCCAAGCCAGGCTACGCTTTCGAAAGAGGTTTAAGATGGGTTTGTTGGACGGAAAAGTTGCAATCATTACGGGCGCCGGTAACGGTATTGGTCGCGCCACGGCGCTTTTGTTCGCCAAGGAAGGCGCTCAGGTTGTCGTTAACGATATCGGGTGCACGCGTGATGGTAGCGGCCAAGACGCGCAAGCCGCTGACCAAGTCGTGGCGGAGATCAAGGCACTCGGCGGTGAAGCCGCTTCCAATACCGATAGCGTGGCCACGGCTGCTGGCGCCAAGCAGATCATCCAAACCGCACTCGATACTTTCGAGCGGCTCGACATCCTCATCAACATCGCCGGGATCTTGCGCGACAAAACCCTGCTCAAGCTGGAAGAAGAGCTGTGGGATGTGGTGATCGCGGTGCATCTGAAGGGCAGCTTCCTCTGCTCTCAGGCCGCGGCGCTTCACATGAAAGAACGAGGCGGTGGCGGCCGCATCATCAACACCACCAGCGTTTCCGGAATGCTCGGAAATTTTGGGCAAGCCAATTACTCGGCAGCCAAAGCGGGCATCTACGGCCTCACTCGCACCTCGGCGATTGAGCTCCAGCGCTACGGCATCACCGTGAACGCGATAGCTCCCATTGCCAAAACTCGGATGACCGAAGACTTGCCGATGTTTGAGAAGATTGAAAGCAGCCTCTCGCCGGAACACATAGCTCCAGGTTATCTTTTCTTCGCGAGCGAGCTCTCACGCGAGATCACGGGCACTGTCTTGAGCGTGGCCGGTGCTAAGCTCAGTGTGTACCGCATGCTGGAAAGTGCCGGTCGCTTCAAGGAAGTGAACGATGGGGTGTGGACAGCTGAAGAGATCGGCGAACACTGGGATGGCATCAGCAAAATCTGAGCGGGCGGTAGGTTCGGGCCCGGCGAGGTAGCAAAGTCGTATGTGGCCCGGCTATTTGGGCTCTCAATTGCTGGTCATCGGGCGGAGTGTTAGGTTGAGTCGAAGGCTGAGGCATGCCCCGCGACTCCCAGATCCCGATTTTCCTATGGGTCGCCATGGCAGTGCTCGTGCATTTGTGTTCGGGCGGCGGTTTGGAGGAGGGCGCACGAACTGCAGAACAACGCGAGATGGTGCGCGAGTTCGCCAACGCTGTGCGGAGCCACGTGCGCACCCGCCTGGAGCCGCCGATTGAGGTGACACTGCTGGAGGAAGAAGCTCCCGAACAAGAATTGACCGCGCCTGAGCCGCCCAAGCGCAACAGTGCAGCCGATGCCGCGGAGCCACGCATAGAATCGGCGAATCCAGTTCGCGATGAGGCAAAGCCCTTGCCCGATCTCAAGAAGTCCGACGATAAGCCCGAACCGGAAGCTAAGAAGCCCGACGAAAAAACGCCGAGGGCCCCCGAGAAGAAGGAAGAGGAGAAGAAGGCGCTTCCTCTGCCCGTGGTGGCTGCACAAAACCGCATCGCGGTTAAGCAGAATGTAAAAGACAAAACGCAGTCCAATCCCAATGCCGCCCTGATCGCTGACAACGCGAACCAAGTGACCGAGGAAACCCAAGCGCGCATTACCTCCACCAACCAGGACGATCCGGCACCGAACCCCGGCACGCACCTCGGCGGTCCCAAAGAGGCTGAGGGGGATGCGGACGAAAACGAGCTAGCGCTGTCTGAAGACAAGCCAGGCGCCGAACAAGCCTCGGTGATGCCCGCGCCCGCGGCCAAACACGCACCCAATACTAGTGATTTGGGCTTGAAGGTTGAGAAGGAAGTGAAGGCACAAAAGGCACGGACGGGGCACCTCGCACAGGAGGCGACGCCTGAGATCCCCGATACGCTGCGCGCCAACGGCGGTTCGTTTGCGATGGCCGAGGCCCAAGCGGCGCGCGAGGCGAAGCTCGCGCAAAAACGGCGCCAGGCTCGCAGCGCCCAACGTGTCACCGATTTTCTAGGCTTGGGCGCCACCGGCACCACCGACAACGGCGTCAACTTGAACCTCGCTCCTTCGACAGCGCTGGCGGCGATTGGTGAAGCTCAGCTGCGAACCGATCGGGAGCACGATGCCGAGCAGCGACGTAGCCGCCACCGTGGCTCTTTCCAAACGATCGGACTTGAAAGGTGGCGGAGCGCTATCGAAAACTACGTACCGAGCGTGAAGTTCGGGAATACTACGGCTCTCAACACGGCGGCCGTGCCGTTCGCAAGTTATCTGAACGCGATTCACAATCGAATTCATCCGGTGTACGCGATTCATTTTTTGGGGTCACTCGATAGGCTCCCCTCGGATCACGTGATGAACGGGCCGGACCTCAGCACGAGCCTTGAGATCGTGCTCGATCAAGAGAGCGGGAAGCTGGTACGGATGGGCGTCACCAAGACAAGCGGCGTCACGGCATTTGATGTCGCGGCCCTGCAGGCCATCCAACAATCACAGCCGTTTGGCCCGCCCCCCAAGGAAATTGTATCTCCGGATGGGCGCGTCTATCTGCATTGGGAATTTTACCGCAATCCGTTCTACGCGTGCTCTACCTATTTCGCACGCCCCTTCATGCTGAAGGCTCAACCCAAAACGGCTCCACCCTCCATGGACGAGCCGCTCCGTCCCCCGTTTCAAGAACTTCGGGCACCCGAAGAAAAGGAACAGCACGGCTCTCTTTGGGGGCATCGGAGCCGAAAGCACGACGTCGTCGCCCAGCTCTGGTAGTGTCTTGGCCTGCCCTTGGTAAAGCCACAACGAGTTGTGAACCAACGCCCGCAAAGCTCGCCCTCGGAGGTCGGTTCGGCGTGGCAGATTGGCTTGTCACCTGGAGCGCTTAAGCTGACTGCCGCCGCGGCCCTTCTAGCATCCGTGTTGGGGCAAGGGTTGAGCGCCGCACTCCCGGGCGCACGCGCAGGATTGGAACGCTGGATTGAAGCCTCCGAACGCATCGGCGCGACGGCCACCCAGTTCTTCGCGCTGCTCGGCGTTCTCGTTGCGATTCAACTGGTAGCATCCAGCCTCCGCACGGCTCGGCTGCCCATCATGTATCGCGCTTTCGTGGTTCCTGCCGGCGGAGTGAGCGTCTTTCTGTGTGTTGCAGCAACTCAGCGCCCCTTGCCTGGGCTCTTCTTGCTCGCTCTCGCCCTAGCCGTAAGCTTCGTCCTATTTTTTGTGGCTGCGCTCGGCGTGGGTCACCCGCAAACACGCTGGCTGGCGCTGGCATTGGGCCTGAGCGGGCTCTGTACAACGATCCGAATGTTATCTGCGTTCCCCCTGGTATTCTCATTCGCCCTGAGGCATGGGCAGCCTTCACCGGTGCTGGCAGCGCTTGAGCTTCTGTGTTTTTTTGCGATACTTCTCGCTGCGGGGATGACGCTGGATCCGGGGAGCCAGCCCAGACACGCATTGTTGCTATTGGGCGGTCTGGGGGGCGGTCTCGCTTTCTTCCTCGCAGCCGAGGCCGCACGCCATGCTTCGTCTGGATTTTTTCAGGTCGTGGTGCAACGATCGCTGGATAATTTGCAGACCAGTTTCACGCCGTGGGCGGATGGTCGCCTCTCCAGATTTCTGACCGCATTAGTCTTACCCGTTTCAGCCGCGCTCCTTTTCACCCAGCCGGCACGCCTACCGCTCGCAGCGGCCATTTCACTCACCCTACTCGCTCGGGGCTCAGGCGACGTGCCGTTGCTGGCCTTGCAGCTTCTGCTCGCCGCATTTCTCTTGCCGCTCACCCTGGCCGCGCAGGGTCCCGTTGTTCTAGCCGTCGGTCCCAGAGCGCCCTCAGGCACCCGCCGCTCCTAAATGTTTACGGCAACAATCGTGGCGTAAAGCGCGATCAAGTAAGGCATCGAAGCAAAAAACAAAGACCTCGCCCAGGCGATCGGCGACGCTGCGCGCAGGCCAATCAAGGCCCAAATCAGAAAAACATTGCCTGAGGTGAGCGCAACCACGGCGTACACAGGCCCCGCCAACCCAACAGCCAACGGCGCGAGGCTTCCCACCACCAATAATAGTGAGTACCCAACCACTGCGTACAGCGTGTGGTTCAAGCCCTTCACCGCCGGCAACACCCGGATCCCGGCGGCCTCGTACTCTGACTGTCGGAAAATCGAGATCGCAAGAAAATGGGGGATCTGCCACAAGAAGAGGATCAGGAAGAGCGCCCCAGCTGCAGCGTCCAAGCGTCCCGTCACGGACGTGTAACCGAGCACAGGTGGAATCGCGCCCGGTACCGCCCCCGCATGCAGCGCCCACGGCGAAACGCGCTTCAGCGGCGTGTACACCCAGACGTAGCTGACGAGTGCAAACAGCGCCAGGCCTGCAGTTATTAGATTAACTGCCAACGCTAAGAGCAATGTGCCCGTGAAGCCGAGCGCCAGACCGAAAGCGAGCGCAATTCTTGGAGCAAGCTGGCCCGAAGGCAGCGGGCGGGTGCGCGTGCGCTTCATGCGTTTATCGCTCTCCCGCTCCAAGTACATATTGAGGGCGTTGGCTCCCCCCACGACCATGACCGTCCCGAGCATCGCCAAGGCCAGAACCGACCAAGACTGCACATGGTCCGGGCTTGCCAAGGCACCGCACAGCATGGTGATCAACACCATCCGCGTGATGGCGGGTTTGGTGAGCGTGATCAGATGGCGCGCTAGATCCCCGTTCTTCGGTGAAGGCAGCGCGTTGTCTAAGGTGCTTGGAAGTACGGAGCTTGTGGTCAAACCGGCGCGAAGCTAGCTCAGCCCCCGGGGGGGTGCCAGAACTTACGTGCGTTGGAAGGTTCCGGCTGGAGCGGGGGCTGCTTCATCGGGCTAGAATCACTGAGGACGAGGCCCCTGGCTGCCAAGGCGCTTTCCTTTTGTCCGCGCCCGCCGATGATGAGCGCCATGTCCAAACCCAAGCTGAGCTATTTTGATGCCCCAACCAGTCGTGGCGAAGAGTGCCGTTTGGCGTTCGTTGCAGCGGGTGCTGACTTCGAAGATCATCGCGTGAAGCGCGAGGACTGGCCTGCGTTGAAGCCTCAAACGCCCTTCGGGCACATGCCGATGCTCACGCTCGAAGGGAAACCCGCGCTCTCAGAAGGCAACGCTATCCTGACGTATGTAGGGCGCCAATATGGGCTCTTGCCGAATGATGCTTGGGAAGCTGCCCGCCAAGAGTCGATGCTCTCCGCCTGCGAAGATCTGAGAGCACAAGTAGGACGCACCTTCGGCATCAAAGACCCGGAGGAGCTCGTCCGGCGCCGAACTGAACTGGTTGAAGGTCCCCTGAGCGCGTGGGCGCGCGGCGTGGAAGCGCAAATTAAAGGGCCGTTCTTCAGTGGCGAGAGCCTGAGCATCGCGGATATCAAGCTATTTGTGGTCGTGAAATGGCTGAGCGGTGGTGCGCTCGATCACATCCCCGCGAACACACTTGCGGCTTACGCGAAGCTCTCGAAGCTCAGCGAAGCCGTTGCAGGTTATCCGGCCCTCCAGGCTTGGTTTTCCAAGTACCCGAGGTGAGTTCGGAGTCGCACATTTCCGTTGACGGTAAGACCGTTGGGCTAACCGTCACGGCACTGATTGCCTTCGCGGCTAACTCCCTTTTGACTCGGCTTGCGCTGGGCGCGAAGGAGATCGATGCGGCAAGCTTCACTGCAATTCGCCTGGTCGCGGGCGCTTTCACGCTGGGCTGTCTGATCCGGGCAAAATCGGGGAACTTTTCGGCTTTACGGGCGCGGGGTGCGCTCGGGCCTCTCACCCTGTTCGCCTACGCAGCCCCTTTCTCCTTCGCGTACCTCCGGATTGGTGCTGCGAGCGGCGCGCTGGTGCTGTTCGGCGTCGTGCAGCTCACGATGATTGGCTATGGAATTGTCTGTGGCGATCGACCTACTCGCCTCGCTTGGCTAGGCCTCGCACTCGCAGGTTTTGGCCTTTTGGTACTCACCCTGCCCTCCACAAGCCAACCCGATCCGCTCGGACTCTTGCTGATGAGTATCGCTGGCGTGGCCTGGGGCGTGTATTCGCTCGCCGGCAGGAAGACGCCCAATCCCCTCGAGGCCAATGCACGAAGCTTTCTGTGGAGCTGCCCCCTCGCAATCCTCTTGCTTCTGGCCTTGCCGGTTTCGGCAGCGCCAAGCCCGCGAGGGATCCTCCTGGCACTCGTGTCGGGTGCTATCGCGTCCGGTCTCGGTTATGCGATTTGGTACTGCGCCCTGCCACGCCTGGCCGTCACGCACGCAGCCGTCGCCCAGCTCTGCGTGCCCGTGATTGCGGCGCTCAGTGCCGGGATATTTCTTGGTGAAACGCTGAGCCTGCGCTTGGTCATTTCAGGGGCCGCGATCCTGAGCGGAGTGGGATTAGTGTTAACAACGCGGCGCCCGATCACCACTTAGACAGGCCACATTCCCGCTCCACTGGCAAACGCCGCCGGAGTCGGGCTTCTGGAGCAGCGTGTTGCCTCCGAAGACAGGCGTGGCTATGCCTGCGGAATGCGTTGGCTCTGGGTTTCGTGCGTGTTTGGCGCTTTGGCTGTGGCTTTTGGCGCGTTTGGAGCGCACGCGCTGAAGTCCCGCCTGTCGGCAGACATGCTGGCCGTCTACGGCACTGCCACCCAGTATCACCTGGTCCACGCCATCGTGCTGTTCGCTGTCGCGCTTTATTCGCGAGCGACAGGCACGCCGATCACCCTGCCAGCTTCGCTATTTTTGGCTGGAATTGTGCTCTTCTCTGGTTCGTTGTATCTGCTCGCCATCACGGGCAATCGGGCGCTCGGCATGATCACGCCGTTGGGAGGCTTGTGTTTCATTGCCGGCTGGCTCACTTCTGGCTGGTCGCTTTCGCAACGTTAATCTGGAGAGCTATCCGTGCAAGAAGCACGGGGGCGGCCTCAGAACCTGCCGCAAGTGCCAAAGGCAAGAGCCAATAGCACCAGCCCGCACTATTGTGCTGATCTAGATAAATGTAGATTAACACCATAATCAGAGCGGGGCCTAAACCTAAAACACCCCCGATCAAGCGCCGGTCTCGCCCCCAGCGCGACGCAAGCCGCACTGAAATCCACACGAGCGCCCAAGTAGAAAGAATCACAAACGGAACGCGACCGCCGAACTGATTCGTTGTGGGTCGACCCCAGGAAGGAAGTCCCGAGACAGAAGCTTCACGGACGCTCAGTGAGCTTTCAGGAAAGCCCTTGCTCTTGACCAAAAGCCGCAGCTCCGTGAACTTGAACCCGCGCAGGTCGTCGCTCGCTTCAAGGTTGCGAGCACTGAACGCTGCCCCCAACGCGGGAAGCTTGCCCTGAATTTTCGGGACGGCACCCCGGCAATTCCACGTAAGCCCGACAATCGGGATGGCCACTTCGCGCCCCGCGGTCTGAAAACAGCTTTGCTGGCTTTTCTCCACGAGCCGCTGCACCAACCGACCTGGCGCCTCGGATTCTTCGTAGCTGCGCGTTAGGATCACTGCCTGAAGCGATCCAATTACGACCAAAAAGGCTCCCAGGAGCATCCAGTGTCGGGTGCCCTCGGTGGCACTAAACCAACCGATCCCGAGCGGCACGGCCAGCAAGGTTGTCCACTCAAACGCGTGAAAAAGCAGCGCCCGCATCAGAGGCCACAGCACTCCGGCCGGCACGCTCGCCCACCACGGCATGAGCCGAGCTACAAGCAATCCCGCGCAGACTACACCCACCATCAGACTGCTCGCGAAGATCGACAGTGCCGCGCGCACGATGGGCCGCATCCCCCGAGTCTATCGCTTACCTGGACCAGCGTCGCGCCAGGACGGGCGTAGCCGCCTGCTCCAACCGATCCGACCAAACAGCCGAATCGCCTGTTCAGGCTCGATGGTGGCCTCGGCCCTTCCCACGCGAAGGCCAGATGATATGCTCAAGGGCTATAACTGCTGCCTGGCAGCAGAGCCTTTGGAGATCCCATGAGAAGAGCCCCCTTTCTGGCAGTGTTGAGCTTGCTGGCTTCAACTGTCCTCCCGCACTCTGCCTCGGCAACTGGCGTCGCCGAAGCGTCCCCGACTGGCAAGGGTATCACGGGCGGCGCACTTTTGGGCGGTGAACTCGTGCTCGTAGTGGAGGCGGCGGCTGACGTGAAGCCTGGCTGGGCTTATCTCGTTGGAGGCGCGGCGGGAATGGTTGGCGGCGGTGTGGGTGGCTATTTTCTTGAACAATCCGCAAGCGCCAAGGTGAACATGTTCGTGTTTGTTGGTGGTTTGGCGTTGGCCATCCCAACCACGGTCTTCGTGCTCAATGCGCGCGCCTATGAGCCGCCGACAAGTGACTTGCAGGATCGTGGGCCCGCGGACGAGCCCGTCGCGGAGCCGCCGCATGCGCAGTTGGAAAAGAAGCCCGCGCGCACTGTTTCCCGCCGGCTTGAGCGGCGCGTCGCGACCGCAACTCTCCCGCCCGCGCTGCTGGGCGTTGGAGATCAGGTGACGTTGAGCATTCCCGCAATTGAGTTCTCACCTGTCTTTACTCGAACTGAGCTGGCTCAGTTTGGTGTGGCTCAACAAACTCAGTGGAATCTTCCCGTCCTAAACTGGATTTTCTGAAGCTTCGATAACCGGCGTTTCCGCGTTCGGACTGCCATCCGAACGGCCGAAGGTGTGCGTCACGTGTGCGCGGGTGTGCCGCGATCTCCGCTTGATAAAGCTCGGCACGCGCAGGTTCACGCGTTGGCCCCCTTTGTTCACAAGAATACCTGCCGTAACATACTGAATCTGAGTGTTATCACTCGCGTTGTAGCTCCCATCCCCCACTATTGAACCGCATGGCACAACTCGCACCCCGACCCACCCGCACCAAAGCCAGCGATGATCCAGCATTGGGCAAAGTCATTGCCGGCCGCTACCGACTTGAAGCTCGGATCGGCGAGGGCGGCATGGGCATCGTCTATCGCGCCCGACACGTGCTCATCGACCGAGTCGTGGCCGTCAAGCTGATTCGCCCCGATCTCCGCGGCGAAACGCACCTGCGCGCGTGGATGCTCCGTGAAGCACGCGCTGCCAACCGTGTGGACCACGCGCACATCATCGACATTCACGATATCGGTGAAACCGACGACGGCGAACTCTACTTGGTCATGGAATACCTGGTGGGCACGGCGCTTTCGACGGAGATTGGCCGCGGGCAAATGCCGATTCAGCGCGCCGTTGATATCCTTGAGCAAATGGGTGCGGCGCTTTCGCGTGCGCACGATTTAGGCGTAGTTCATCGCGATCTCAAGAGCGACAATATTCTGCTCACCGCACGCGGTGGCCGGAAAGATTTCGTAAAAATTCTGGACTTCGGATTGGCCGCGTTGGCCCACGATCCGAGGCTTGCACCCAAGGGCGCCGTCTTTGGAACTCCTGAGTACATGTCTCCGGAGCAGGCCCGTGGTGAACAAGCGGGGCCGCACTCCGATCTCTACGCACTCGGCATCCTTTTCTTCGAGATGCTCACCGGTCAGCTGCCGTTTCGTGCAGCTGACAGGGACACCCTCTTGGAAATGCAGCGCACGGCGCCCGCCCCCAAGCCTTCCAGTCTCCGCAAGGATTGCCACCCGGATGCTGAACGCATCATCTTGCGGTTGCTCGAGAAGGAATCACGCAAGCGCTACCGCGACGGTCATCATTTGCTCGAAGAGCTGAAGGCCCTGCAACGCTCGCTACCGAACACCACTTCCTGGGAAAAAGAGGGCACGGAAGCGCACGCCATTCCTCCTCCGCCCCCGCCCTCACGCTCAGCCGACGTTACCCAGTGGGCAACCCGAGCCGGTTTTTTTGCACGCATGGTGTCACGCGCTCATCCTTCGGGCAGCATTCCGCCCGAGGTAGGTTCTGCGCTCAGCCAGCTTTGGGATGTCGCTGCCAAAGCGAACGGTCTTGAGGGCGCGCTGGCCAGTCACACTCGGAAGCTTGAGGCGCTTGAAAGACGAGGGCGCGCGCTCCGCGCTGAAATAGGCCGCAAAGTAGAAGAGCTCGCGCAGGAGGAATCGCGCTCGCTCCGCGAGGCCGCTGCGTACCAAGAAGAGGAGAATCAAGCGCAGCTTGAGGCGGATGCCGCCGAGCAAGCAGGCAAGTTGAAGCTCGCCGAGGCCAATCAAGCCGAGCGAGCAGGCACGGGAACCCGAGCAATCTATGAGCAAGCAGGCGCCGCCGCTGCCTTGATCGAGGCTCGGAAGCAATGGCTGTTAACCCGGAGACAGCGCCGAGAAGGCCGCGAGAAGGTAGCTCGTGATTTAAGGCGACAGATCGAGGATCTCCGCGTGCAATTGGCGCGCTACGCCGAAGCTCTCGAAGAAGATCTCGCACTCGGCCGCGAGAAAGTGGCCACGAAAACTCGCGAAGGACTCACCTTGGAGAAGGATTTTCACGACGCTTCCACCACGCTCACCACGCATTTGAATGGTAAGCCCGAATGTCGTGATCTGATGGCGCAGCTGATGGAACTGTCCGCGCAGCCCCCCGCCCCCCGTAAGAGTTCAGCCAACGGCGGTTAAGCTCAGCCTGGTTCAGCTTAGCCGAGTTCCGCTCAGCCTGGTTCAGCTCAGCCGAGTTCAGCCCAGCCCAGCTCAGCTCAGCCGAACTTCGACAACCGGGTGTGCAGGAACGAGCTCAACTTCGTCAAATTGCGGACATCGCGGGCGAAGCTGGGCGGCTCGAACGAGTCCGCCCAACTCTTGAGTTCAGTCAGAAACTCTTCACGCACCAGAGCCTCCGCGACAATCGCGTCAACGCTTCGCCCACGCACCGTCACCGTATTCACTCCCGAAACGTAGGCCTCGAGCCGCGAATAATCCTCTCCCAAGAATTCACGGATCAGCTGCGATTCTTCGCTCAGCTTCGCGAGCATGTCACTTTTGCCTTTGAGCTCCTGCGGGAGGCTAGCGACGGCAACACGCAGCACAAAGGCATCATCAACGAAGCCAAGATCCTCAATCCCATCCGGGATCAGATCGAGCGAGCGAAACAGGTAGTTCAAAGCTCCCGCTAGGGTGCCTGCCGCTGGAGAGTCAGGACCCACTTCAGTCAGTGCGGCAGCCAGGCCTCGCACATCCTCGGGTAGACGTTTGAGCCAAATCGGAAAAGCGTCCAGAAACTGTGTTTGCTGAGGAGTCATGGTAAGCGTATCTTCCTAGCATTTCTAACCGGCACGCCGAAAGTTCAAAATCCCTCACCGCACAGCAAACGCAGCGCATTTTTGCTAAAAATGTCGCGAACGCTCGCTTCGCTGAGTCCAGCCTTGATTAGCGCCTGCGCCAGATGCGGATAGCTGGCGGCGTCGGTTAACCCAACCACGGGGCGAATATCGCCTTCGAAATCCGAACCAAGCGCCACGTGGCGTTCCCCAACCACACCGACCGTGTACTTCACTTGGGCCACCACATCATCGAGTGTGGCGGGTCTGCCGCGAACCACGAAGGCCTGATGGAAATTCATGCCTACCACGCCACCCGTCTTGGCAATCTTACGCATCAGCTCGTCCGTCAGATTTCGCGAATGCTTGGCAAGAACCCGCGCGTTAGAATGCGTGGCTATCACCACCGCGCCAATTTCTGCCGCGTACTGGGTCGCTTCTTCGATCGCTTCATCCGATGCGTGAGAAACGTCGATCAGCCCGCCAACTTTAGAAATTTCACGCATCACGGCCCGACCGCGCTGAGTGATGCCAAAATCGTGCGGCACCGCCGCAGAACTCATGAGTGCGTTATTCTCATTGTGCGCTAGTCCAAAAATTCGCACGCCCCTGAGCGCCCACTTGGCGACGTCCTCGGGGCCAAGTGGGCCCACGCCCTCAAACGAAAACCACGTTTTCACTCGCCCCGGACGCGCGTAACAGCCCGGCGGCAAGAACACGGCATGCTGGATCAATTGCTCAAAAACGCGCGCATAGCTCAGCTCAAAATCGGACAATTGTCGCCCTGTTGGGTGCACGCGCTGAGGCACAAATAGCGGCAAAACAACTCCCTCCACTCCACCGCGCGTCAGCTTATCCAACGAGAATTGTCCCGAGCCCTCGTTGAACGCCCGCCCTTCGTAGACAAACTGGTAAGGAAGGTCGACGTGAAGATCCACCACATGAAACACACCGGAGTCGGCTTCTGCTGGTCTGCCAACGGTCGCCAAAACAACCACCGCCCCCAACAAGAGGCCAATCCAAGTAAAGAGCGGGCGCAACATTCGGCTCACGCATGCTAAGCCTTGGACACTCGGAAATGAAAGCGGTCTGCGTATTTGGAGGGGCACGGTCGGGTCGTAACCCCGCGTATGGTAACGCCGCTGAAAAGCTCGGAGCCCTCATTGCCCAACGCGGTTGCGCCCTCGTGTACGGTGGTGGCAGCATCGGCCTGATGGGCCGCGTTGCCAACGGCGCGCTCAATGCAGGTGGAAGCGTTACGGGTGGTTGCCCAAGGCGCTAGCAACCCGCGAGGTCATGCACACCGGACTGAGTGAGTTGTGCGTAGTCGAGAATATGCACGCGCGCAAAGCTCTGATGGCAGAACGGAGCGACGCGTTTGTGGCGTTGCCGGGTGGGTACGGCACACTGGAAGAGCTGCTTGAGGTGATCACCTGGGCGCAGCTTGGCTTCATCCACAAGCCCGTGGGGCTGCTCAATGTTGCCCATTTTTTCGATCCGCTGCTGACGGTTTTCGATCACTCCGTAGCGGAGGGTTTTGTCTCACCTGAGCAACGCGAGCTGATCCTGGTGGGAGCGGAGCCCGAACTATTGCTGCAAGCCCTCGCCGCGCGCCGAGCCAACGCTCCAGGCAGCGAATTTTCGGCGTCACTCACCTGACTGCCCACATAGCTAACGGACCCACCCCTCCTGACTCACCGGCGCAGCGTCCAACGGCACCGAGTCTACCGGCACAGCACCCAACGAGCGGCGCAGGCTCACCCGGCAAAGGCTCACCGGCAAAGGCTCACCGGCAAAGGCTCGCTGCTACAGCGCTCAAGCGTACGAGGGCGCGTTGCCCGAGCGCCACTTGATGTTGCACCCGACACTCGGACGCTGTTCCTCAATTGGAGGCTTCTTCGCGAGCATGAGCGACACGGCTTCACGAAGGTCTTTCCCGGTAACCGGGATGCCACTATTGGGCCGACTGGCATCGAATTGGCCGTGATACGTAAGCTTGTGAGCTGCATCAAAAAGGTACAGGTCTGGAGTGCAGGCCGCCCCAAAGGATTTGGCAACCTCCTGAGTTTCGTCGAACAGATACGGAAATTCATAACCTGCGCTGGCGGCCTCTTTCGCCATGAACTTAGGCCCGTCTTGGGGGTGCGTCTGCTCGTCATTCGAACTGATCGCAACCACGCCCACGCCCACGCTGGCACACCAACGCGCGAATTCTGCAAACTCTTGCCGAATGTGTTTCACGTAGGGGCAATGATTGCAGAGAAAGGCAACCACCAACCCAGAGCGCTCTTGCTCGTGTGCGTCGGAACGCACGAGTTCGCCTGAGACCGCATCGGGCAGTTCAAAATTCGGCAGAGCCGCGCCCCTTGCCATTTCGCCGTTTCCGCTAACCATGCCCGAGCTTACCTCAAGCACGACCCTCCCGCCTAGTTCAAACGCAGGGGCAAGCTCAGTGTTTCTTCAGCCACCGATTTCTTATACAGCCAAGCATAGGTTGCCCGACTCGCTAGCACGCGCTTGGTGTAACGTCGTGTTTCGTAAAATGGGATGAGTTCGACCCAGACGTCAAAGTCAACTCCAGGTTTCGCCGCCTTCCACTGGCGCGATCGCGACGAGCCTGCATTGTAGCTGGGGATCGCCAGCAGGGGATTTTCGCTGAATTCAGCGTTCAGTTTAGCCAAAAGCGCCGTGCCCAGCCGTATGTTCAGCGCGGGTTTCAGCAGGGCCTGCGCACCAAACGGCAAGCCTTGCGGCTCGGCAACCATCTTGGCAGTGGGTACAATCAGTTGCATTAAACCATACGCATTGGCTGGGCTCTTGGCTTCCGGATCAAAGACGGATTCCTCACGCATGATGGCGTAGGTCAAAAATTCTGGAGTACCACTCCTTTTCGCCTCACGCTCTACCACGTTCCCAAAGGGCGTCGGGAAGGCCAGCTGCCACGCCTGCTCCCAATCGCCTGCGGGCCAGTGCTCCAGCCAGTCCGTGAGCAGCCCACGTGCAATGTTGTTTGCCAAGCCCGCCGCACCCGCTTTATTATAAAGGAGGGCCACGCCCCAAAGCGCCCCCGGCGAAGCATCCGTGCGGTCGAGACCTAGCGCCGCAAGTTCTCGCCTCGCCCACTCCACCTCCCCAACCCCTAACAACTCCATAGCGCGCAAGAAGCCTGGCGAAGAATACTCAGGCCGGTCTTCAAAATAGAAGGGTTGAGTTTGGGCGCGCGCACTCGCGTGTGCCAACGCCCGAGCAGCGCGCGCCGCATCCGCAGTTCGCAAACGGGAGTACGCGTGCAGCATGTAGTAGGACAGCGGCAGATCATCGATGATGGCCTCGTACTCGGCGAGGCCGCGTGCGAGTTCGCCGGTCTCAATCCAGGCACGCGCGCTGAAGTAACGTTCTCGACCAGCAAATTCTTGGCTGCGCCCCCGATCTTGGAGCTTTGCCCGCTCGCGGACTCGGTCGAGTGTTGCGGCCGCAGCGGACCAATCATTCTTCTCGATTCGACTCAACGCTAGCGCAAAAACGCCATCCAGCATCAAGTCCCCCTCCGGGTAATCGTCGACGATGGTGCTGAGGAGCTCGACGAAGCGCGCATCCGAACCCAGCTTCTGATAACTCTGCGCAGCACGCAGGCGTGCATCATCCGCCAAGGTGCTCTCGGGCGTCTCGCTTTCGAGTTGTTCATAGGTTCGCGCTGCCACTGCGTGGCGGCCCGCTGCTGCGGCATACTTTGCAGCCAAATACAGCAATTTTGCGCGCGAATCGCGACTTCCTTGGCAGAAGCGCACGGGATCGGCGAGCAGATCTGCCGCTCGGCTGAAGTCCTTGGTGCCGGCCAAAGCTTTGGCCTGGAGCACGCTGACGTCACAACCCAGCTCCCCAAAACGGGCTGCTGGTTTCAACACCTTCGCAAGCTCGGCTGCCGCTTCGATCGCGGGCTCAAACAATCGACGCTGCACCAAAACGGTCAGTGCGGCGTGCAGCTCTTCTACGGACGGTTCGGCGGGGCCGGGCACATGCGCCTCCGATAAACGACGGATCGCCTGTTGAATGACCGCCTCCGCTCGCGCGGTTATTCTGGAGTTGTCTGGAGCCAAGCTGATCGCTTGACGCGCCGCCTGGATCGCTGCTCGGAGCTGCTTCTCAAGCTCATCTGGCCGAGAGCCCTCGCCACCACCGGCTCCACCCGCGTGCATTCCAGTGCTGGAGCTGCCCACTGCTAAGTAGAGCACGTCTGCGAGACTCACGAGGAGTTCCGGATCCGGCGCCGGCATGTCAGTCAGGCCGCGAAGCTGTCGGATACAGTCGCTGTAGTTGCCGAGTTTTTCGTCAACTTTGGCTTTTAGGCGGGCACGCTGCTCAGCGAGCGCCACTCCTGAGATTGGCTCCGGAAGTGCGGCCAGTGCTTCCCTGGCGTGATCGTTCGCGATCAACACCCGTGCTGTCGAAAGCTGTGCATAGCCGCTGAGCTGAAAGCCTGGCACGGATGCCTCTCGAAACTGGGCTTCCGCTAATTTCAGCTGGCCAGCCTTTTCCCACAAGCGACCCAACAAGAACGCCGCACGCGCTTGGTCGGTTGGGCCAAGATGCAGCGCGGAAACCTGCGTGGCCAAAGCGTTTGCCGCTTGTTGGAAACTTGAATCTTCGACTTGCGCGCGAACGGTGGCGAGCTCAGGCCGAGCTAAAAAAGGTGAAAATCGCTGTAAGCTTACCCGGCTCGGTTTTCTTTCGGCCAACGTGCGACCCATCGGGCTGGTGCGGAAAGGCGGCAATGCTTGAGGCGCCCCCACGGGTTTCGAACGCACCGAATCGACGACGAGGCACGCGAGCGCCGCACCCGCTGCGACAGTCAACAACGCCGCGAGAAGGATCAGCTTTCTCATGGTACATACCGCATTCGACTTCGACTTCGAAGGTTGTTCGCGACGTCGGATGCATCCTCCTCGGCCAACTCCTGCACTCGCGCTCTCGCCTCGCCGCTCCAGCGCTCGCGATGCGTCTCCACACTCGACTCTTCCGCTCGGCTGAGAAGCAGCGCTTGTGCTGCACGTTCGCTCTCGGCCAAGGCCGCCTGGGCTCCTGCCTGAGCTCGCTCCGCCTCCGTCCGAATCTCGTCAGCCTGCACGGCGACTCCTGCTTCGAACGCTGCATTGAGCGCCATGTCCTGAATCCGAACCACGCCGGAGAGCAGCCGCGCCGCCTCGCCCGCTCGTTGCTCTTCGGCCTCGGCGCGCAGCGTCGCGAGCTTGTGAAAGGCGGTTTCTACCTGCGCCTCACGGCGGGTCAGCTCTTCCATCAACAGCCGCTGCTCTTTGACCCGCGCCTCCTTCGCCCGACGCTTGAGCGCCAAAAGCGTCTCGAGCGGGTAACGCTTTGCCACAGGCCCAGGCTAGCTCAGTGCGCCGAACGGTGCGAGTCGTCGCTGTAGACTCCCAAGCCGATGGAGGGCCACGTCGTCTCCGGCAACCCCCAAAAAGACTTCAACTGCTGCCCGTTTCGCCGGCGCCACTCGAAGTGGTCGAGCGCTCTGGTTCGGCGTTCCGAGAGCGTGCGTGCCATTCTTGAACACTTCGCACCTGCGTTCGTTCCCCCTGAAAAAGAGCTGCTACTTCCAGCGATTCGGCCACTGCAGCCCCCGCCGCCATCGTCGTGAAGTAGGGAATGTTAGAGAGCAGTGCGTTCCTGCGTAGCGAGTAGCTGTCCCGGATTGCCTGCACGCCTTCGGTGGTGTTGATGACGAGCTGGATGGTCCCCTGGCGCATTGCATCCACAATATGCGGAGAGCCGTCCAGCACCTTGTTGACGCGCTCAACTGGGATCCTAGCGCGCTCCATGATCCCTGCCGTGCCAGCCGTTGCTACGATCTGAAACCCAAGATTGCGGAGCCTCCGTGCCACATGACACGCGATTGCCTTGTCGTCATTCTTAACGCTGATGAATGCGCGCCCGCGGCTGGGGAGCGTCTGACCTGAAGCCGCCAGTGATTTCCCAAAAGCAAGCGCGAAGGAAGTGGCAATCCCCATTACTTCACCGGTCGAGCGCATCTCCGGCCCGAGGATGGTGTCCACTCCGGGGAACTTACCGAAAGGAAAAACGGATTCCTTGACCGCTACATGCGTCGGCAAAGGCTCATCAAAAATTCCTTGCTCATCGAGAGATCTACCCACCATGACCTGCGCCGCAATCTTCGCCAAGGGCCTCCCGGTCGCCTTCGATACGAACGGCACTGTGCGCGAAGCCCTAGGATTCACCTCAATCACGTAGACTTTGTGCTCTTTGACGGCGAATTGAACGTTCATGAGCCCCACCACGCCAAGCTCCAACGCGAGTGCGCGTGTGCTCGCTTCGATTTCTGCCACAACCTCGGGGGACAGCGAATGCGGAGGCAGCACGCTTGTGGAATCACCCGAGTGCACGCCAGCCTCTTCGATGTGCTGCATGACGCCGCCGATGACTGCCCGCTTACCGTCGGAAACACAATCAACATCCACCTCAATCGCATTCTTCAAGAATTGATCGATCAGCAAGCTATCCGAGCCACCCTCTTGGCGCGCAGCTTCGAGCGCTAGGCCAACATAGGCATCTAGCTCGGAGTCACTCCAACACACCATCATTGCTCGGCCACCCAACACGTAAGAAGGACGCACGAGCACGGGATACCCGATCGACAACGCGATCTCTCGGGCTTGTTTTAAGCCCTGAGCAATACCGGCACGTGGGCGAGACAGGCCTAGCTTAGTCAACAGCTCGTCGAAACGCTTACGATCTTCCGCCCGATCAATGGCATCCGCCGTTGTTCCCAACAGCTTAACCCCTGCAGCTTCAAGCGGGACACTGAGCTTGAGCGGCGTTTGACCACCAAATTGGACAATCACTCCGAGAAGCTCGCCGGCTCGAGCTTCCTCGCGGGCAATTGAGAGCACATCTTCAAGCGTCAACGGCTCAAAATACAGCCGATCCGAGGTGTCGTAATCGGTCGATACGGTCTCAGGGTTGCAGTTAACCATGATGGTCTCAATGCCCAGCTCCGACAGCGCATACACGGCGTGGCAGCAGCAGTAGTCGAATTCTATCCCCTGCCCAATTCGATTGGGTCCCCCACCGAGGATGATAACTTTCTTCTTGCCGGTGACCTCTGCTTCCGACTCACTCTCGTAGCTGGAATAAAGGTAGGGTGTGCGGGCCACAAACTCCGCGGCGCAAGTATCCACGCGATTGTAGGCAGCAAAGATCCCAAACTTCTCACGCGTGCCCCGCACATCGGCTTCCTTCTCACCGCGTAGACGCGCGATCTGAGCATCGCTGAAGCCCAGGCGCTTACTGTCCAGCAACAACTCCGACTGAAGGGCGGGCGCCGCGGTGAGGGCACGCTCTTGGTCGATCAGGCGCTGAAATTGGTTGACGAACCACGGGTCGATCCCGGTGATCGCCACAACGCGCTCCTCGGAAACGCCGATGCGCAGAGCATCACCTACGTAGAACAGGCGCTCCGCCGTGGGCACGCCGATCAAACGTTCCAGCGCCACTCGGATTTCATCCTCCAGCGGCGGAGGCAACACGCGGGGAGCTTCAGCTTGTGGCGGGGCATCCAGGGTCACATCGCGGTTCGCGATCGGCCCGGTCTTGATCGACCTGTAATCCAAGCGATCCAGCAAGCTAACAAAGCCTTCTTTGCCCGTCTCGAGTGAGCGCGCAGCTTTCTGAAAAGCTTCAGCGAAGGTACGGCCCATGCTCATCGCTTCGCCGACGCTCTTCATCTGGGTGCCCAGGCGATTGTCGGAGCCAACAAATTTCTCGAATGCGAAACGGGGCCATTTTACGATAACGTAGTCGATGGTGGGCTCGAAGGCCGCGCTGGTGCCCGTGATGTCATTTTCAAGTTCATCCAGCGTTAACCCGACAGCGAGCATCGCCGCTACTTTAGCTATCGGGTAACCCGTGGCTTTCGAGGCCAGCGCGCTCGAACGAGAGACGCGAGGATTCATCTCGATCACCAGCACGCGCCCCGTTTTCGGATCGACAGCGAACTGCACATTCGAGCCGCCCGTTTCAACGCCAATTTCCCGCATCACCAGACGTGAAGCATCACGCAAGCGCTGATATTCACGATCTGTCAACGTCATCGCGGGAGCAACCGTTACCGAATCCCCCGTGTGCACGCCCATCGGATCAATGTTCTCGATCGTGCAAATAACGATAAAATTATCGGCAGCGTCCCGAATGACTTCGAGTTCGTATTCCTTCCAGCCAATGACACTCTCTTCAACTAATACTTCGTGGGTCGGCGACTGCTTCAGGGCCCAACTCACCTTCTCATCCAACTCCGAAGGGTCGTCAACAACCGCTCCTCCTGAACCACCCATCGTGAAGCTGGGGCGCAAGATCACTGGGTACCCGGTAGTTTCAACAACCTTTCTAGCCTGCTCGACGCTGCTCGCGTATCCGCTACGCGGACACTCAAGACCGATTGCGACCATGGCCTCTTTAAAGAGCAGGCGATCCTCTGCTTTGCGAATCGCATCAATCTGCGCGCCGATGAGCTTCACCCCGTGCCTTGAAAGGACGCCCTTTTCGTTGAGCTCAAGCGCCAGGTTGAGTGCCGTCTGACCGCCCAGAGTCGGCAACAGCGCATCGGGGCGTTCGCGCTCGATGATGGCCTCCAGCGTCGCAACGTTGAGGGGCTCAATGTAGGTTCGCCTCACGAGCTCCGGATCCGTCATGATCGTGGCCGGGTTCGAGTTCACCAGGACCACATCGTACCCAAGGCTAGTTAACGCCTTGGCTCCCTGGGTGCCTGAGTAGTCAAACTCGCACGCTTGGCCAATCACGATTGGACCAGAACCGATGAGAAGGATCTTGTTTATATCTGTACGACGCGGCACCGTGAGCGGCCTTAGCACAGGCGAGCCAGAGGACTCTAGCGACGTCCGGCGTTCGCGGTGGCTCGTTGGCTCCGCCCGTTTTGCCCTCAGAAATCCTGCTTTGATCGGCCCCTATGTCGGGTCTTCTCGGCCCTTCCTTGGCCTCGTGGACCTGGACAGACCAGCAGTGGTTTTTTGTGCTCGATCAGCCTGCTTGACTCCAGTGGCACCTTCCGCCATATACGCGCGCTCCCTGCGCCCCGGCCGTATTTTCATACGCTGGCTCGCGGTGAGAGATTCGACGCGTTAAGGAAAGGCCGTAAAGTTAAGATGCCCAAGATGAAAACGAACCGCGCCGCCGCAAAACGCTTCCGAGTGAGTGGTAGCGGGAAAGTTCGTCGCCCCAAATGTGGAGGGCAGCATGGCCTCAACGGCAAGTCGCGCAAGCGCCGCCGCCGTCTTCGCAACAACGACATGGTCGACTCCGCTATGGAGCACAGGGTCAAGATTCTTTTACCCTACGGCTGAAGCTTTCGAGAGGAATTGAGCAATGCGTGTAAAACGAGGACCTGGGCCCCGTCGTCGTCACAACCGAGTCTTCGAGCAAACCGAAGGCTTTTGGGGTGGTCGAAAAAACGTGTACCGCCAAGCGGTTCGTTGTCTCTTTAAGTCGTGGCAATACGCGTACGTCGGAAGAAAGCTGCGCAAGCGCGATTTCCGTGAGCTCTGGATTGTGCGCATCAACGCCGCTTGCCGCGAGAATGGCGTCAGTTATTCGAAGTTTATTGGTGGCTTGAAGAAAGCTGGGATTGAAGTTGACCGGAAGATCTTGGCCGATCTTGCCGTGAACGACGTTCCCGCGTTCAAAGAGCTGGCTCAGTTGGCCCGCGCCGCGATCCAGCCCAATTGAAGCCGAGTATTTGGGCGTGTCGGATTCAGATGCGTCTCTAGCGACCGCCCTCGAGGAAACTCCGGGGCGCGCGGAGCGTTACTTCGCTGAGGCAGATTCCGAGCTCAGTTTGCGCGCAGCGCGCGCGGAATTCCTTGGGAAGAAGGGGCATCTCACGGCTCTCCTGCGCGGAATGGCTGGGGTCCCCGCAGACCAACGCAAAGCCGTCGGTGAACGTGTCAACGTCGTCCGCGAGCAGGTAGAGCACGCGTTCGAGGCACGTCTGAAGAGCCTGCGTCTAGCCGAGCGAAGCGCTGCCCTTTCGGGCCGCCCAGAAGATCTGACGCTCCCAGCTCGGTTTGGAACGCCGAAAGGCCACCGGCACCCGATCGCTTCAGTGCGCGATGAGATCCTGGAGATTTTTTCTTCACTGGGGTTCGAAGTCGCCTGGGGTCCACAGGTTGAGTTCGAGACGAACAACTTTGAGAAGTTAGCGTTCCCGCCCGATCACCCGGCAACTGACATGCAAGATAGCTTCTGGGTTCGCGTGGAAGGTGCGCCGGAGAATCAACGTGTGCTTCTACGCACGCACACGAGCAACGTCCAGGTGCGACAAATGAGCACCCGCACGCCTCCCATGGCCGTAGTGAGTGGTGGCGCTGTCTACCGGCGTGACGATGACGTCACTCATTCGCCCATGTTTCACCAAATCGAAGGCTTCCGCGTGGATCAGCGCGTCAGCTTCGCGGAGCTCAAGGGTGTCTTGATTGAGTTTGCTCGACGCCTGTACGGCTCAAGTACCCAGGTGCGTTTCCGCCCGAGTTACTTTCCATTCGTCGAGCCCGGTGCCGAGGTCGATGTTGGGTGCGTGTTCTGTACCCCAACGGGTGGCACACGCGCCACGTGCCGAGTTTGCAAAGCGACCGGATGGCTTGAAATTCTCGGTTGCGGGATGATCCACCCTCAAGTTTTTACCGAGTGTGGAATCGACGCGGAGCGTTATACCGGGTTTGCTTTTGGGCTCGGCGTGGAGCGCGTCGCGATGCTGCGTTACGGCATTCCTGATATTCGATTGCTGTTCGAAAACGATCCACGCTTCCTTGCGCAGTTTTAATCGGTAAGGCTGTGCAGCCCTGACACCCGTGGGAACCACTCCCTCAGGGCCGCGACATATCGATCCGGCGAGTGTGTCAGCCTGCAGCCACCCAGCGAGCCCTTGACGTTGTTCCCAACCGGACCGACGTTATCGTCATCGTCTCAAGCTGGGCCAATTGGCTCAGCAAGAGGCGTCCGCAACCGTTCTGAAACACGAGGCCCTGAAGGGACGAGGCAGCTCCACGGGCAACCTTCACAACAATGTGAAATCAGTCTGAGCCGGTACGGACATTGCAAGCTGTTTGCAATAGCCAAATCGGGGAGGCCCATCCATCGAATATTTTTACGGCCACCCCCAGTCTTCGCATAACTCCCCAGCTGAATCCAGTCAACGCCCAGAAAACTCCAGGAATCATTTCAGGGATCCATACGTTGGGCACACAACTGCTCACTGACGGAAAGTTCAAAAATCCCCAGCCTATCGACCGGCCAGACCTAATGAAATTATCCAGCTGAGACGTTCTCATCCACTGAAAGCCAGTCAAACCATGTCACGACCAGCCAACGCCATCCGTTCCGAGTTTAATCCACGGTTCCTTGACGCCGGCAGGCAGCGCCCGCGCCAGCAAGGCTCAAGGCCCGACACGCTCCCTCCGCCAAGCGCTGAGTGGACGGAGGCCCGCATTTCGGACGCCCCTCCCCGAGGTCCAACGGCGGCTCGAGTGGGTTCCGAAGATAGCGTCGGTGGTTCGACGCTCTCGCTCTATTTTAGGGAAATGGCTGCCCACCAGGTGATGGGGGCCGAGGAAGAACTTCGAGCTGCCCAGGGAGTGGAGCAGGCCGAGGTCAACCATTGGGTAGCGTTGCTTTCGTACCCACCCGTCGCGGAGTTCCAGCTTACCCAATTGGCTGCCGACATCGCTCAATTGGCCGAGGAAGATCGTCCGGATCCTGAGCGAATGCTCGCACTCGCAGCGCTGTTGGATGCCTTCCGAAAGCAGCGCGGAAAGTTCACGCCTGGGCAGATCGCACAGTGGACCCTGACCACGACCGAGTTTGCACTTTCTATTCGCCTCGCAGATTCGGATCGGTTGTGGACGGCCAACGCTTACCGGATCGCACGTGAGATCGTGAAGCCGCCTCATCCCGATGAAGCGGCGCGCGAAGTGCTGACTGAAACAGCGGGCTACCAGCGTTTCCTCGTCGCCGTAACAGCCACTAATCTTCGACAACAGCAGGCGAAGAATCGATTCGTTAGGGCCAATCTGCGTTTGGTGGTGAGCATTGCCCGGCGTTACAACCGCGGTCGGTTGCCGCTGATTGACCTCATTCAAGAGGGCAACATCGGGCTCATGAAGGCGGTTGAGCGCTTTGATCACGCTCGCGGTTATCGCTTCTCAACCTACGCCTCGTGGTGGATTCGTCACGCTATCAGCCGGGCTCTTGCTGATAAGGGGCGCGCGGTTCGCATACCGGTGCACATGTTGGATACTTACAACCGAGTATCTCGCGCCACGCAAACGATCATCGCTCGTACCGGACACGAGCCCTCCATCGAGGAGCTCGAAAAGGAAACCGGTGTCCCCCGAGACAAGCTCGACAAGGTGAAGGATCTTTACGCCGAAACGCCATTTTCACTGGACCGACCGGTAGGCGACGAAGACGGGAGGCGGTTTATCGACTTCCTCGTCGAAGAGAACGCACTCTCGCCATACGACGCGCTTGCGGGGCAGAAATGGTCTGATGAAGTGCGGCGTCTGTTGGAGACTCTGACCCCCATCGAATCGCGGATCATTCGTTGGCGATTTGGACTCGACAACGAAGATGAGCTCACGCTCAAAGAAATCGGCGACAAGTACAACTTGTCCCGAGAACGGATCCGCCAACTTCAAGAGCAAGCGATCGGCAAGATCCGCAAGCAGATGCGCGACTTCTAGTAAGTCGATAACCACCGGGCACCGCCCGGCTTGTTCTGAGGTGCCCACCAACAGGACCTCCGCCCCGGTGGCGGGGGTCTTCTGGTTTTGTGACGCTCCGCGGGGGGGAGTCGTGTGAGGCGCACACCGACCAGGAGTTGGCCGGATAGCCGACTGTCACTGGCAGCCCGACCCAACGCTGCTTCGCTTTCGTGCGAATTCTCGGTGCGAACTTGGGAATCGCTGGGACTTTAGCGTTTGCGCAGGAATTTCCATTTACATTTGTCGCGAGCGATCCAATAAGGCGCGCGAACGACGCACCTTTGCGTCGCTGATTTCGGCTGCAATTCCCCAATAACTCCCCCCGGTGCCGTCTCGCCCTGAAGCCCTGGGTTCTATGTTAGGGCTCGGCCAAGGTTCGTCGGCGATGGGCCTCTCACCCTTGAGCATAACCACGATGAAGCTGTTTGTGTTCCCTCGTTGGGCCAATAAAACCCGCCAACTTGCCGGGGTATTTCTCGGGGTTACGCCGGTCTACCTGACCGCTCTGATTTGGTACGGAGCTTCGCCGAAAACGACCGACGTCGGTTATCAGCCGAAGCAGCCAATACCCTACAGCCACGCGCTCCACGCGGGCGAGCTCGGGCTCGACTGCCGCTACTGCCACACGACAGTGGAGGAGACCGGGCACGCCGCGATTCCACCCACAGAAACGTGCATGAACTGCCACAAGGTGGTACACCCCACGAGCCCGAAGCTCCTCCCAATTCGCGAGAGCTACGCCACCAACAGTGCCGTACCTTGGGTGAAGGTCCACGACCTACCGGACTACGCTTACTTCAATCACAGTGCCCACGTAACACGCGGGATTGGCTGTGTTTCATGCCATGGCCGCGTCGACCAGATGGAAGAAGTCTACCAGCATGAGTCACTCAGCATGGGCTGGTGCCTCGACTGCCATCGGGCTCCCGAGCAGCACCTGCGCCCGGTGAGCGAAGTCACCAACATGAGCTGGAAGCCGCCCGAGGATCAGCTCACTTACGGCAAGCGACTCCGCGCGGAAAACAACATCGCACCTTCACAGGACTGCTCGACATGTCATCGATGAACGCGAAGCACCCAAGGCCAACCTACTGGCGGAGCCTCGCCGAGCTCGACCAAGATCCGAAGTTCCAGCAAATGCTGGCAACTGAGTTCCCCGAGCCGCTTGACGGCCGTGAGATGGCCCCTGGAACACCTGCTCGCCGCAGGTTCCTCCAGATCATGGGCGCGTCTTTCGCGCTCGGAGGCTGCCGTTTCCAAGAAGACAAGCTGCTCCCGTTTTCGCGCCGTCCCGAAGGAGTGCTCCCAGGCGAGCCTCGCAGATTCGCCACGGCCATGGAGCTCGGAGGCGTCGCTACCGGACTTGTCGTCACGAGCTACGACGGTCGTCCCGTCAAAGTGGAGGGCAGCCCACTGCATCCAACGAGCGGAGGAGGTGCCAGCTCATTGCATCAGGCTCTCGTGCTGGGTCTCTACGATCCAGACCGCAGCGAAGGCATCACCCGCCTGCAAGGCCAAGCGCGCGTTGCCGCCTTGCCAGCGCAATTCGAAGAGTTTGTGGCAGCAGAGCGGCCGAACTGGCAGAGCCGTGGCAGCTCGGTTCGAGTTCTGAGTTCACTCAGTTCTTCGCCCAGCCTGGCAGCCATGAAGCAACGGTTCCTCACGGCGTTCGCGGGCGCCAAATGGATCGATTACTCTGCCGTTGAGACGGACAACCTGGAGGCAGGCACGACGCTTTGCTTCGGCAAGCCGCATCAAGCGGTCTATCAGCTCGAAAACGCGCGCATTGTTCTGAGCGTTCATTCAGACGTCGCAAGCTCTACCGATCCTGCGGGTATCGTAGCGGGGCGCGGCTTGGCTCGGGGTCGGGTGCCGGAAGGCCAGCCCATGAGTCGTGTGTACGCCGTTGAAAGCTCCCTGAGCTTAATCGGTGGCATCGCTGATCACCGCCTTTCGATGAGTGCCGGGTCGGCCAAGGCCTTCTTGGCGGCTTTGGATGCCGAATTGAGCAGCAAGCTGGGCGACGCGGGCAAAGGAGCCCAGCCGAAACCTGCAGCTAAGTTTCTGGCAGAGCCTTCAATCGCGAAATTCATCGCCGCGCTCACTCAGGATCTTCTCGCCAACCGCGGAGCAGCTGTCCTCCTTGTCGGTAGCCGGTTGCCGCCTGAGGTTCAGGCGCTGGCGCAACGGCTTAACGTGTTATTGGATGGCGTTGGAAGAACGGTCACGTACCACGAAGTGCCCGTCCGTGAGCGCCGAAAAGACGCATTGCAGGCGCTTGTGCAGGACATTCAAGCAGGCCGCGTTGAGACCCTGCTGGTGCTCGGCGAGAATCCGGTGCTAACCGCGCCCACAGATCTCGGCTTCGCCGCTGCCCTCGCCAAGGTGAAGACCAGCATCGCGCTCAGCGAGTTCGAAGACGAAACGGCGCTGTTGAGCTCGTGGCATGTACCGCTCGCTCACCCCTTGGAGGCCTGGGGCGACAGCCTCGCGCACGATGGCACCATCACGCTCGCGCAACCGCTGATCGCTCCGCTGTTTGGTGGGCGTTCTGTTCTAGAGCTATTAGCCTTGCTCGCGAACGATCCGAAGCGGGACGGACTTGAAATTGTGCGCCGCACGCACGCGGGCTCACTTCCCAACCAGAAGGCTTGGGATCGCGCGGTGCATGACGGCTTCATCTCCGGCACGATGGCGGCCCCAGCTAGTGTCACTGTTGGAGTGCTGCCAACATTTGCACTCGCCGAGAGTGAGCTCCGAAACGGTGAGGCGAGCAACGGGAAGTTGGAGATTGTTCTCGCCCCGGATTCGAAGGTCTACGACGGCCGCTTTGGCAATAGCTCCTGGCTCCAGGAACTCCCCGAGCCGCTTTCGAAGCAAACCTGGGGAAATGCCGTGTGGCTCAGCCCGGGCACAGGAAAAGCACTTAGCATCGCCGATGGCGATCTCGTCAAGGTGTCTGCGGCCGGCAAAGAGTTAACGCTGCCAGCCCTTCACGTTCCTGGCCAAGCGGAAGGTTCACTCCGAATCGCCCTGGGTTACGGGCGGTACGCCGCCGGGCATGTGGGTGGGCTCGCAAGTGCCAACGTTGACCCCGTGGGCGCTAACGCTTACGTGCTCAGCGCTCTCGGCGCACCCTTTCTCCTGTCTGACGCCAGCATCACTCGGCTCGATGGGCGACAAGCCATCGCATCTGTCCAAGATCTGCACGCGATCGATGCTGTGGGGCAAGCCGGGATTGATGAACGCCGCGGGCTGCTACTCGCGGAGGCGAACCTCGAAGAATTCCAGAAGGAGCCTGACTTCGCCAAACACCTGGTTCATCACCCACCCCTCGAAAGCATGTGGAACGACCCCGTGTCGTACGAGGGTCACAAGTGGGGCATGGCTATCGATCTCAACAAGTGCACCGGTTGCAGCGCCTGCATTACCGCTTGTCAGGCCGAGAACAATATCCCCGTTGTCGGCAAGGATAGCGTACTGATGGGACGTGAAATGCTCTGGCTGCGCGTGGATCGCTACTTCAGCGGTTCCCCAGAAAACCCGAAGCTGAGCTTTCAACCGGTCCCCTGCCAGCAATGTGAAAACGCTCCGTGCGAACAGGTTTGCCCGGTGGGTGCCACGATGCACAGCCACGAAGGCCTGAACGACATGGTCTACAACCGTTGCATCGGGACTCGCTATTGCTCCGCCAACTGCCCGTACAAGGTTCGGCGCTTCAACTATCTCAACTTCCATCTGGATAAGGTTGAGGCGACGCCCTTCCAAACGGTGACGAACAAGAAAAAGCTTCTCATGCACATGGTCTTCAATCCCGAGGTCACCGTTCGCGCACGCGGCGTCATGGAGAAGTGCACCTTCTGCGTCCAGCGCATTCAAAACGTGAAGATCAAGGCCAAGAACGTGAAGCGGTCGATTGCGGACGGCGAAATCAAGACAGCCTGCCAACAGACCTGCCCTGCCAGCGCGATCACTTTTGGTGACCTCAATGATCCCACCAGCCTGGTCGCGAAGGATCACGCTTTGCCGCGCGCCTACAGCATTCTAGAGGAACTGAACAATCGACCGCGCGTGCGCTACCTTGCTCGCATTCGCAACCCGCATCCGGAGCTTGGTTGAGCCATGGCAACTCTTTGGAGTGAAACCAATCCGTATCTCGGAGCGCCCAAAGGCGACACAGATTTTGCGCGCATCACCGACAATGTTGCGCGCGTGGCTGAAGCCGCGAAACCGCCCATGGGTTGGTACATAGCGTTCGCCATCGCGCTCACGATGCTCACGGGCTTCGGTGCCAGCCTTGCATGGGTATCTTGGACGGGCATTGGCGCTTGGGGCAACATGCACCCGGTTGCTTGGGGTTTTCCAATCGTCAACTTTGTTTTCTGGGTTGGCATTGGCCACGCTGGCACACTGATCAGCGCGATTCTGTTTCTGCTCCGACAGACCTGGCGCACCGCTATTAATCGCTTTGCGGAAGCCATGACGATCTTCGCAGTGATCTGCGCTGGCGTCTTTCCCGGCGTCCACATCGGTCGCCCCTGGATGCCTTACTACATGTTCCCGATCCCCAACCAAATGAACATGTGGCCGCAGTTTCGCAGCCCACTTGAGTGGGATATTTTTGCGGTCGGCACTTATTTCACGATTTCCTTGTTGTTCTGGTTCATGGGCATGATCCCAGATTTTGCGACCCTCAGGGATCGCGCCACCACAACACCTCGGCGCCTGATCTACGGCATTGTTGCGATGGGCTGGCGAGGTTCGTCACGTCAGTGGCATCGCTATGAGCGCGCGTACCTCTTGCTCGCGGCGCTGGCCACTCCCCTCGTTCTGAGCGTGCACTCCGTGGTGAGTTTCGACTTCGCCACGTCGCAAGCGCCAGGCTGGCACACCACGATTTTCCCGCCGTACTTCGTCGCCGGGGCCATTTTCGGTGGCTTCGCGATGGTGGTCACGCTGGCAGTTCCGGCTCGCCAGTTCTTCGGATTGAAACGACTGATTGAAATCCGTCACCTGGAGCTGATGAACAAGGTGATTCTCGCGACCGGCATGATGGTCGGCTACGCCTACGGGATGGAGTTCTTCATTGCGTGGTACTCCGGCAATCCGTACGAGGTCTTCGTTTTCGTCAACCGCGCCTTCGGTCCCTATGCTTGGGCCTATTGGACGATGATCGCGTGCAACGTGCTCATTCCCCAGCTCCACTGGTTCCAGAAAGTACGCACCAATGTTTGGTGCACCCTGGCCATTGGCGTCGTGATCAACGTGGGCATGTGGTTCGAACGCTTCGTGATTATTTGTACTTCCATGTCGCGTGATTTCATGCCCGCGAACTGGGGTTACTTCGTACCCTCCACGATCGATTATCTGACACTCGGCGGTAGCTTTGGGCTGTTTTTCACGCTCTTCCTGCTCTTCTGTCGCTTCCTTCCGATGGTAGCGATCGCCGAGGTCAAGGGCGCACATCGCGACGCCCATGCCAACCATGGCGGGCACGGCGGGCATGATCACTCTCACGCGCCCGAGACAGCTTGAGGAGCCTCAAATGAGCGAGATGCACCACAAGAAGCCAGAATCCCAGGAAGACGCACCGTTATTCGGCCTCTTGGCAGAGTACAACACACCTAGCGAGCTGATCCTTGCCTCGCAGAAGGTTCGTGACGCCGGGTTCACCCGCTGGGATACATTCACGCCATTCCCGGTTCACGGCATTGATCGCGCGATGGGGATCAAGATGACTCGCCTCCCCTGGCTCGTGCTCGGGGCGGCACTCGCAGGGCTCAGCCTCGCGATCTGGCTCCAGTGGTGGACCAACGCGGTGGATTATCCCTGGATCATCAGCGGGAAGCCGTTCTGGAGCCTGCCCGCGAACGTTCCGATCATGTTTGAGTTGACGGTGCTCTTCGCCGGCATCACGGCGATGGTGGGAATGCTCGTGATGAATGGGCTACCTGAGCCCGCACACCCGTTGGACCTCAAGCGGCGCTTTGCCCGCGCCACCGACGACAAATTTTTCCTTCTGGTCGAGACACGTGATCCAAGATTTGACGAGGTTTTAACCCGCAGCCTCCTTGAAAAGTCCCACCCCGCCGCGCTCGAAGATGTGCCAGAAGATCGCACCACCAGCGCGCAGATCCCAACCGGCTTGATCTACGGCCTGATTGTGCTCACGGCTATCGCCGTGGTGCCCTTTGCGCTCTTCGCTAAGGCCCGAACGACCAAGAGCCGGAACACTCGCATCCACGCCATCGCGGACATGGATTCGCAACCCAAGTTCAAAACACAACGCGAAAACTTGATATTCGCTGACGGACGCTCGATGCGTGACCCCGTCGCTGGAACCGTCGCCCAAGGTCAACTGCGGGATGACGACGCGCTGTATTTAGGCAAGGTCAACGGGGCCTGGGCGCGCACCTTCCCAAGCCAAGTGACACCCACGGCAGAGCTCATGGATCGCGGCGAACAGCGCTTTGGTATCTACTGCGCCCCATGCCACGGCCAGAGCGGAGAAGGCGATGGGATGGTCCACCTTCGCGCGAGCAAGCTGGGCCAGGGTTGGGTTCAGCCTTCGAATATTCACCAACAATATATTCGTGAACAGCCCGTCGGGCAGCTTTTCAACACCATCACCCACGGCATCCGCAGCATGCCGGCATACGGGCCACAGATCTCGGCCGAAGACCGCTGGGCGATCGTCCTCTATCTGCGCGCTCTGGAGAAGAGCCGAGCTGCCAACCTCGGTGAGCTCACCGCCGAGCAACGTCAGAACCTGAAGTAGACGAACATGGCAGATTCAAACTCCAGAGATAAGAAGAGCAAAAGCCAGCATCCTGCTAAGGGCTCCGGTCACGGTACGAGCTCTTGGGGCGACGTGATTCGTAACTCCAGCGATACGCACCGGCTGTTCGTATTTGCGGGCGGGATCGGCGGCGTCGCACTGCTCCTGAGCGTAGCGCTCGGGATGGGGGACTTTAAGCGCTTCCAATATTCCTACCTGGTAGCCTTTATGTGGACGCTTAGCATTAGCTTGGGTGGCCTTTGGTGGGTAACGCTTCAGCACTTGGTGAACGCCAAGTGGAGTATTGTGGTGCGCCGAGTCGGCGAGCTGATTGCGGCCAATCTCGGGCTGCTGGCGATTCTATCGCTTCCGATTGTCGTGCCGGCCGTGCTGGGGAATTCGGATCTCTACGTGTGGGTGGATTCACACCGCATGCAGGAGAATCACGTGCTCCATCAAAAATCCGCCTATCTCAATGTGCCGTTTTTCGCGATCCGAGTGGTGGTGTATTTCGGCTTCTGGTTCCTGCTTTCGCAACATCTTCTCAAGAGCTCACTCAAGCAAGACAGCGAAAAGGCTGATACGCAAACTGTGCGCCTGCGTCGCCTCGCCGGCCCCGCTATGATGGGCGTTGCGCTCACGCTGACGTTCGCTGCCATTGATTTTCTGATGTCCTTGAACCCCATGTGGTTCTCAACCATCTTCGGCGTGTACTACTTGGCGGGCTGCGTGCTGGCCATCCATGCGTCCTTGGCGCTCACTTTGCTCTGGCTTCAGAAGCGAGGAGTGCTAGTGAAGACCGTGAGTCAGGAGCACTTCCACGACATCGGTAAGATGATGTTCGCGTTCACCATCTTCTGGGCGTACATCGCTTTCAGCCAATTCATGCTGATCTGGTACGCCAATATCCCGGAGGAAACTCATTGGTATCTGCTGCGCGCCGAGAACGGCTGGCTGAAAGTCACCTGGTTCCAGCTGATTGGGCATTTCATTCTGCCGTTCGCGTTCCTGCTTTCACGGCACATGAAACGCAGCCGCACCGCGCTCGCTTTGGGTGCGCTTTGGGTGCTCTTCGTGCACTACGTGGACATGTATTGGCTTGTGATGCCGACTACGTTCGTGGAGGGGCCAGAGGTTCACATTCTCGATCTCACCTGCTGGGTCGGGTTAACCGGGGTCTTCGTTGCAGCCGTCGCCTATCGGGCACGCGGCCTGAATCTCGTAGCGGTAGGAGATCCGCGCCTCGAAACCTCACTCGCCTTCGAGAACGTCTAAGGAAAAGCCATGAGCGAAGCTGAAAGCCATCCCGTCGAAACGACCGAAGCCGACAAGGTGAACTCTGGCGCCATTGGGACCGTCCTTGCTGTTGGCGCAGCGGCCGTGGTTGCGATCTCCTTTGCCATCTATGCGCTGGTTCGAGATGAGCAAAGCGCCTTTGATGAGGAAAATGGCGCGCTCGCAAACCTGCACCAAGTGAGCGAACTCAAGCGAACTCAACAGGAGGCGTTGAATCGACCCATCGGTTGGTCAGATGCAAACAGAAGCGCCGTTGCTCTGCCGATAGGCGATGCCAAACAGCTGTTCCTCAAGGCAGTGAGCGAGAATCCATTTGCCGCAAGCCCGGGCGCCCCAGACACCGGAGCTGGCGGAGCAGGAGGCGCGGCAACCGGATCGGCAGAAACGTTGCCGACCGTACCTGACGCAGCGGCACCGGCTCCTGAAGGCGCTCCGACGACTGCCCCGACAAGCGCAGGCACTGCATCAGCTCAAACGACCCCAGCGCCCGCGCCACAAGCACCCCAGCCGACCGGCAGTGCCGCCATCAAGCCGAGTTCAGTGCCGTCGCAGGTTTCTACGACACCTCCCCCGTCACAAGCACCCGCACCGAGTGCCCCGCCAAAACCTTCCGAGGCACCCCAGGTACCGAGCACCCCAGCGCCCACCGCACCCCAACCCAGCGGTAAAGAGTGACGATGAAATGGGCTTCGGTGCGTCAGCTGCGCGCAGCTTGGGTATGTGCCCTGCTGCTCGGCGGATTTTGCCAAGAAGCTAATGCTGCGCCCACCACGCTGAGCACGCTCGGGGCCGCACCGGGAGATCGCACCGAGCAGCTTCCCAAGCGCTTGCAAGGCGTCGGCGTCGCGGAGCGCCTCGACCAACGCCTGCCACTCGAGCTCACTTTTCACGATGAGACCGGCCGTGCGGTAAAGCTTCAGGATTATTTCCGAGGTGATGTCCCCGTGGTCATCACTCTCAACTACTCCAATTGCCCCATGCTCTGCAGCTTGGTGCTCACTGGCTTCGCGGAAGGCTTGAAGTCCGTCGATTGGCAGCTCGGCCGCGATTATCGCGTTGTGACCGTGAGCTTGGATCCCACGGAAACTCAGGCGCACGCTTTTGGAAGCAAGAAGCGCTACCTCAAGCAGTACGGCCGCGGGGGCACCGAAGCAAAGAATGGCTGGCACTTCCTCACAGGCAGTGAAGCGCACATCCGTGCACTGGCCCGAGCGATTGGATTTTCCTACAATTACAACGAAGCGCGCAAAGAGTATGTGCATCCCGCGTCAGTCGCGCTTGCCACCCCTTCAGGGCATATCGCACGCTATTTGTATGGGATCGAATATCCAGCCAAAACCCTGAGCCTGGCACTCGTTGAGGCTTCGCAGGGAAAAATTGGCTCAACTTTAGATCACCTCGTTCTTTACTGCTTCCACTATGACGCTTCGGAAGGACGCTACGCTCCTGTCGCGCGCAACATCATGAAAGTGGGTGGTGCCGGCACCGTCTTGGGTCTAGGCGCCTTCCTCGGGTTGATGTGGCGTTCCGAAAGAAAAAGAAAGCCTAGAGCAGCATGATGGCCAACCAACTTTTCCACTGCCTGAGCTCCCTTGCAGCCCCGCCCAAGCTGCCGGATTCGCCGTTCTTTCTGATGCCACCACAGGCTTCGACCATCTCCGGTGAGATCGACTGGCTTTTCAACGTCATCTTGTGGATTTGCAGCATCGTGACCATTGGCGTCATCATTGCCATGGCGTACTTCGTCAAGAAATACGGCGCAAAATCACGTATCGCCAACGAGAAGGCTGAGAAAACGAGCGAGCACAACACCACCCTGGAAATCGCGTGGTCGGTGATCCCGCTGGTGATTACGATTGCTTTCTTCGTATGGGGATTCAAGGGTTACGTGAACCTGCGGACGATCCCGCGCGATTCATTAGAAGTTCAGGTCACGGCGCAGAAGTGGTCCTGGCTATTCGAGCACAGTGGTTTTGCCTCGGCCGAGCTCCATGTTCCAGTGAACACCAAAGTGCGAGTGATTATCCGTTCGACGGACGTGCTCCACGCCCTTTGGATCCCGGCCTTCCGGACCAAGATGGATGCGGTCCCCGGGCGCTACACTGATCTCTGGTTCGAAGCCACTCAGACCGGCACCTTCCCGATCCACTGCGCCGAATATTGCGGCCGCAGCCACTCGGACATGTGGAGCCAGGTGGTGGTTCATACCCAAGCCGATTTTGAAGCCTGGAAGAAGGCAGAGCAGGACAAGAACGACAACACGCCCCCCGTCGCGCTTGGTGCAAAGCTCGCTCAGGAGCGCGGCTGCTTCAGCTGCCACAGCATTGATGGTTCTCCCAAAGTGGGCCCAAGTTGGAAGGGGTTGTTTGGTAGCCGAGAATCTTATTCGGATGGCACGACACTCGTCATTGACGAAAATCACCTCAAAGAATCGATTGAAGATCCCCAAGCCAAGATCCGGGGTGGCTTTCCACCCTCCATGCCCACCTTCAAAGGGCAGCTCAATGACAAGCAGATCACCGGGCTGGTCGAGTACATCAAGAGCCTGAAGTAGGAGTCCACGCGATGGCAACTACCACCACTACAGATTTCGTCAGTCCTGAGCCAAGCACGACGGACAACTACCTGAATAACGAGAAGGGGCTCCTTTCCTGGCTCCTCACGCTCGATCACAAGCGCATCGGCGTGATGTACCTGTTCAGTGTGTTGGCATCCTTTGCGCTGGGAGGCACCTTCGCATTGCTCATTCGTGCCGAGCTGTGGACGCCAGGGCCAACGCTGCCCGGTGTCACGGCTGACATGTACAATCAGTTTTTCACGCTACACGGCGCCATCATGGTGTTTCTAGTGATCATTCCAGGGATCCCGGCGGCTCTTGGCAACATCATCTTGCCGCTGCAATTGGGTGCCAAGGATGTGGCATTCCCGCGCCTCAACTTAATGAGCTACCATGTGTGGATCCTCGGAGCTTGCTTCATGCTGCTCTCGCTGGTGCTGGGCGCCGCCGACACGGGTTGGACGTTCTACACGCCTTACAGCACCATGACCGAAACGGCGGTTATCCCCGCGGCTTTCGGAGCCTTTGTGCTCGGTTTCTCTTCGATTTTCACCGGGCTCAACTTCATCGTCACCATCCACAAGTTACGCCCCAAGGGCATGACTTGGTTCCGGATGCCGCTCTTCGTTTGGGCGCTGTATTCAACGGCGCTCATTCAGGTGCTAGCCACGCCCGTGATTGCCATCACGCTCTTGATGCTGATTGTCGAACGCACTTTTGGCATCGGGATCTTTGATCCTGCGCTCGGTGGTGATCCGGTGCTGTTTGAGCATTTCTTCTGGTTCTATTCGCACCCTGCCGTTTACATCATGATCGTGCCCGCATTTGGCGTGATCAGCGAGATTATCCCTGTTTTTTCGCGCAAGCCGATCTTTGGTTACAAGTTCATCGCGCTCAGCAGCGTGGCGATCGCGATCTTGGGCTTTTTGGTTTGGGGCCACCACATGTTCACGAGCGGCCAGTCAGTCCTCGCGGGCACCATCTTCAGCGCCATCACGTTCCTGATCGCCATCCCCACGGCCATCAAGACGTTCAACTGGATCTCGACGATGTACAAGGGCCGAATCCACCTAGAAACACCCATGCTGTATGCGTTGGCGTTCTTGTGGGTGTTCACGATCGGCGGCGTTACCGGCATGTTCCTCGCCGTGATGAGCGTGGATGTGCACCTCCACGACACGTACTTCGTCGTCGCGCACTTCCACTACGTGATGATGGGCGGCTCCATCACGGCGTTCCTCGGAGGGTTGCACTACTGGTGGCCAAAAGCCTTCGGTCGAATGTACAACGAGCAGCTCGGCCGCCTCAGCGCGCTGGTCGTCTTTGTGGGTCTCAACCTGACGTTTTTCCCGCAATTCATCCTGGGAAGCCGGGGCATGCCCCGCCGCTACTACAACTACCTTGAGGAATTTGAGGGGCTCCACCAGCTGTCGACCGTCGGCGCGTTTTTGCTAGGGATAGGCTTCCTCCTCACGGCCTACGGCCTGCTTTCTAGCCTGCGGAAGAAGTTTGATGCCCCTGCCAACCCGTGGGGTGCAACCACGCTCGAATGGCAAACGGCTTCTCCGCCGCCCTACTACAACTTCGCGACCCCGCCCGAGGTGACGCAAGGGCCGTACGATGGCTACGAAAACCTCGAATACGATGAGAAGATCCGTGGGTACGTTCCCACCAAAGCCTAAATTCCCTTAGGAACTCCCCCCGACCGCTCTCCGTGAGACTTAGAAGATGACGGACACGACATCCGAAACCCAATCGAACGCTGAGACCAACGGGCACAGCGCTCCCCCTCCGGGCGAGCATGAGCTTCACGGGAAGGCGGAAGCGCACGCGGCCAACGGGAACGGGGGTGGGCACGGGCACAGCCAATACCCTCATCTGGCTCACCACTTTGACTCGCCACAACAGCAGTTTGACGCCGGGAAACTCGGCATCTGGCTGTTCTTGGTCCAAGAGGTGCTTTTCTTCGCGGGCCTATTTTGCGCGTACACGGTGTACCGCGCACAACATCCCGAAATTTTTGTGTACGCCCATTATCACCTCGACACGACGATGGGCGCCGTCAACACCTGCGTTCTCCTCGTTAGCAGTTTAACGGCTGCTTGGGCCGTGCGAAATGCACAGCTCGGCGAGAAAAATAAGCTCGTTATCAATATCTCGATCACTATCTTGTGCGCCTTCGTCTTCCTCGGAGTGAAGTACAAAGAGTACGCTCACAAGGTTCACGAAGGCACACTTTGGGGCCATCATTTCAATCCCCAGCACGAGCTTTGGGAGTTGGATACCTTTAAATCCAAGCATCCCGAGTCTGCCAAGCTTGCCGAGAAAATCGCCGCCATCCAGTTCGAAGGGCAGGCCAAACGGAACCCCCACGGCGAACACCAAGGCAGCGGAGCCGAGGCCAACGCGCCCGGGCCGACAACGCCTTCACTCCCCGGCGCAACGGCTGGGGCTGCCGACTCCGACACGAAGGTTCGCCGGATCCAGAGCCTACTGCTTCAGGCATCGGACGAAACCCTGCATCCGTTGGTTGCCGCGGGAATTATCAAGCACAACATCCAGGCAACCACCGGTCTTGAGCGCCCCGCCACAGCCCACATTTTCTTCGGCATTTATTTCTTCATGACGGGCCTTCACGGCATCCACGTGATCGCAGGAATCATTGTTTGGATCTGGATGCTCTTAAAAGCCCAGCGTGGGCAGTTCGGCCCGAACTACTTTGGTCCCATCGATTATGCCGCCCTCTATTGGCACTTGGTGGATCTAGTCTGGATCTATCTCTTCCCTCTCTTGTACCTGATTCACTGAGCCACGCTTCGTCAGGAACCCTCACGGAACACATCATGGCTGACTCAAAAGCACCTTCCCAAGACGCTCCCCACAACCACGGGCTTGCCCACACCACACCTGTGTGGCTGTTGGTCAGTATCCTGTTGGTGCTGATGTTCCTTACCGTTCTCACGGTCGCCGTGACCTCCTTCGATCTGGGCGCACAGGGCAACCTGGTGGTTGCGATGGTGATTGCCACCATCAAGGCAGGCCTCGTGGTCACCTTCTTCATGCACTTGGCCTGGGATAAGCGCTTCCACGCGATCGCGCTGGCAGCTGGCGTGCTCTTTCTTATTCTGTTCCTAGCGATGGTGGGAGCAGACCGCGGCGAGTACCAAATTGACATTGATCGCCACGGTGAGAAGTATCCGTTCAAGGTGAAGTGAGCACGCCTGCCTTGCACGCTCACTGGCGGTTCGGCGCTCACTGGTGCTCAGGCGAACACGCGCTCACTGGCGGCTAGGCGCGTGAACTTGCTCCGGCGAAGAAATGCGAGCCAAGTCCGCCAAGACTTGGACAACACTGTCGATTCGTTGGCGTGCTTCGGCGTGCTCGGCGATTCCGTTCAATAGAATCGAGAACGCGAAGCGCGGCCGTCCCGCCACCAGCACGTAACCACTCAGGGCATCGACCCGACTGAGCGTGCCTGTCTTGGCGCGAATCACGCCAGTTTCCCGCTCCTTCGGGAAGCGTGAACGGAGCGTCCCATCGCGGCCTGCCACTGAGAGCTGGCTCAGAAATTCAGCAGATATGCGTGAATCTTGCTGCATTTCTACCAAGACGTTAATTATTTGTTGCGCACTCAAGCGATTAGCATCAAACAGCCCTGAACCATTTCTAAGGGCCGTTCCTGCCACCCAGAGGTTCCGACGCTTCAGCCATGCCACCAACGCCGCCGCACCGCCCTCACTGGTTCCAGGCAAGGGTTGCTGTTGCTTTGCGAGCGCCTTGAGTAGCATCTCGGCGTAAAAGTTGTCGCTCTCCTTGCCAAGTTCAAACGCCAAGCGAGCGAGCGGTTCACTCTTCACGCTCACCAGGAGTCGCGTTTCCGACGCCCCACCCAGCGCCACGCCGTCAACCAACTGCACACCCCGCTTTTCGAGCAACTGCTTAAGTACAATTCCCGGCACAAGCCGTGGGTCGGCGACACGTCGCGTGAAACGCTGAAGTGGTTGCCCTTGTGCAATCGCTCCCGAAATCTTTGCCGAGAGCTGCGAGCCATTCAGCGTGAGCTGAAAAGCGATGGTGTTCGTTGACCCCTTGGGACGCGTTAACACCGAACCCTGGCTGGCCAAAACGCCCGGCGGAGAGGACCAAATGCGTGCCCGCTCACCCGCTTTACCTGGAAGCACGAAGAGCGTGACTGTGTTTTGGTTGAGCGCCACAGCTGATACTGGAGCACGAAATGCGGCCCATTCATCGGGTTGCTGTTCAAAGCCGGGTGGCGTGAAGTTGTCGTCGAATGCGCTCTGATCGACCAGGATCGGACCCTTGACGCGAGTTAACCCGCGCGCCAACAGGCGCTCCGCCAAGCCCCACAGATCCTGTGTGGAAAATGCAGGATCTCCATTCCCACGCACGACTAATGAGTCCGCGGCCCCGTCCTCAACACTTCCGTACACCCCTGTTTCGAAGCGGTAGCTCGGCCCGAGGAGCGCCAAGGCCCCCGCCGCTAGAATGATCTTCTGGTTCGATGCCGGGTTGAGCGGAAGCTGCGGCTCAGCGCTGGCGATGCTCGTCTGTTCACTAAGATCGACGACGTGCGCCGACAACTTTGCGCCACTCCTTTTAGCCCAAGAATGAAGATCAGCGAGCGCTCGGACCAAGCGAGCGTGCTCTGCCTCGATGTTCCCCGAACTTGCGGCCAGGAGAGCTATGACTTCACTCGGCGTTGGCGACCCATTAGGACGTGACGTGTCGACCGGCTGACTCAAGCCTAGCCGCGGCGCGCTCCCAAGCATGGCCACTGTCAGGCAAAAAGACCACCGGACAAGCTGACGCCGCACCGGCGGGATTTTAGCAATGATCTCGCGCTCGACTCCAGCACCCTGCGTTCGATTGCAAGCCACGGAGATAAGGATGCTCTGAGCTGGCGAAATTATCCCTTGCTAGAAAGTGGGTTTCCGACGATTGAAGAAGCCCATGCAGAGCATCTGGGCATGGGTTTTGGGTTGCGTGTTCGGAGCGGTGTCGCTCGCTCCGAGAATGGCCCGTGCGGACGAGCCGATTGAGCCGTTGCGTTACGATGTTGCGGGACATCCCGATGACGGGACCCGAGCACGCACTGCCCTCGCCGGGTTAGCTGTGACTGCCGTTGGGTACGGAGCCGCGTTGGGCTCCTCCTATCTTTTCCCCGATTCACCCGGCTCAGCCTCGCTTCGCGTGCCCGTCGCTGGCCCCTTCCTGGCTCTCGCTAAAACTGGGTGCGCTAGCGGCGATGCGGACTGTTCAACCTTCACCACCATCGTGCGGGCCGTATTGACCACTGCCAACAGCGTTGTCCAAGTCGGTGGCCTATTCGTCGCGTCTGAATCGTTGTTCCTCAAGACACAGGCACCTCCAGCTGCACCTGCCCGAGGCGCCAGCGTTACCGGCATCGACGCCGCTCCCATCAAGCACGGCTGGCTTCTCAGCCTCACCGGAGAGTTCTAATGACCCGTCGTACGAAGTTCGTTTTGGTTACGGGCGGAGTGGTGTCCTCGATCGGCAAGGGGCTGGCGAGTGCTTCGATCGGTGCGCTCATGGAAGCGCGAGGCCTCAGCGTCACCCACATGAAGCTGGATCCATATATCAATGTGGATCCAGGCACCATGTCCCCATACCAGCACGGTGAGGTCTTCGTCACCGATGACGGCGCAGAGACCGACCTCGATCTCGGGCACTACGAGCGTTATACGAGTTGCGTCCTCAAGAAGCAGTCCAACATCACCACTGGGCGCGTCTATCACGCAGTGATCGAGAAGGAACGACGCGGGGAATATTTGGGCGCTACCGTGCAGGTGATCCCCCACATCACCGATGAGATCAAACTGCGCATTCGCCAAGCGTGCCACGATGTGGACGTCGCTATCGTGGAGATCGGCGGGACCGTGGGCGACATCGAATCCCTGCCCTTCCTCGAAGCCATGCGTCAACTTCGACTCGAAGAGGGTCGCGAGAACGTGGTGAGCGTGCACGTGACACTCGTGCCCCACATTACGACTGCGGGAGAACTCAAGACGAAGCCCACGCAACACTCCGTCCGAGAAATGCGCGAAATCGGCATCCAGCCGGACATCCTGATCTGCCGCAGCGATCGGCCGATTTCTCGAGGCATCAAAGAGAAAATAGCGCTCTTCTCGAATGTGCCCGTGGATAGCGTCGTATCTGCCGTGGATGTGAGCTGCATCTACGAGCTGCCTTTGGTACTCCATGCTGAAGGGCTCGACACTCAGATCACCGAGCGTCTCAATATTTGGTCGCGCCAACCTGAGCTTTCCAGCTGGAAGCGCACGGTTGAGAAATTCAAGAAGCCCGCCCATGGCAGCGTCCACATCGGCGTTGTCGGCAAATACGTCCACCTGAAGGATAGCTACAAGTCACTGCACGAAGCCCTGGTTCACGGCGGGCTGGATACGGGAGTGAGCGTAGAGCTTAAGTATATTGATTCGGAACAGATCGATCGCGGCAATGCTGCGTCCGTCTTATCGGGGCTGGATGCTGTTTTGGTGCCTGGTGGGTTTGGGGATCGAGGCGTGGAAGGCAAGATTTTGGCGATTCAGCACGCTCGGGAACACGGGATCCCCTTCTTCGGCATCTGCCTGGGCATGCAGCTCGCGGTGATCGAATTCGCGCGCCACGTGTGTGGGCTCAAAGGGGCAAGCTCCACCGAATTTGGGAAGGATCCCGCACATGCGCTGATCGATCTCCTACCCGACCAGCTCGGCGTCAAAGATAAAGGCGGCACCATGCGTCTTGGTGCTTATCCGTGCGTGCTCAGCGAAGGCACGCTCGCCATTAAGTTCTACGGCAAACGTGAAATCTCGGAACGCCACCGCCACCGCTATGAATTTAACAACGAATACCGCCAGGCACTCACTGATGGCGGGCTGATTTTGAGCGGAACAAGCCCGGACAATCGACTGGTGGAGATGATTGAACTGAAAGACCATCCCCACTTTGTGGCTTGTCAGTTCCATCCAGAATTCAAGAGTCGCCCCCTGGCCGCGCACCCCCTCTTCACCGGCTTTGTGGCAGCAGCTCTGCGACATCGGGATGCCATCCGCGCCTCCAGTGAGAGCGGGGTACAACGCGCAGACGGTAGCACCACGCAGGGAAGCACGATCAACTAATGCTCAGACGGCTCACGCTCTTCGGGCTTGGCTGCCTCGCCTTCTCTTGCTCGTCGCCGCGAGTCGTGAAGACTGCGCTCGATGGTGATCTGCCGGCGCTCAAGCGTGAAGTGGCGGCCGCCCAAAAGAGTGGTGAACTGGACGAAGGAATCGTGCGCGAGCTGGCGCTGGCCGTTCTGCGACGCGAGATAAGCTCGCTCCGCGGAGCCTATGCACCCGCGCTTTTGGCGTCATTCTCGGGTTGCGCAGCGCATGTGGTGCCCGCACTTGAAGACCGCGCGCAAACGGGCGGGGAGCTTGCTGCGGCCGCTGATCGCTTGCTTTTAGAGCTCGGCGAGCTTTCGCGAGAAGAGGCGATCAAGCGTTTCGCGACTTCGGAGGAGGGTGCCTTTCGCGCTGTCGCCGCCCAAGCGGCAGTAGGCTCCGAGTACGGTCAACTGCGCCGCCGCTTGCTCTTGGATCCCGATCCGGACGTGCGTGCCGGCGCTCTTCGTGCGACGTTAGCCGAGAGTGATCCCAAAGACACCGAGCTTCTGTTCGAGGCCTCACGCGTTGATCCTGACCCGCTTTGCCGAAGCCTATCCCTGCGAGGACTCGGGCAATTGGGCACGCTGCGCGCTGTGCGTGTGCTGCGAGATCGCTTTGCTCAAGCCGACGAAACGACCCAGATGTCGATCGCCGAAGCCTGGTCCTTACCCAAGGCAATGGCGGCTGGCGGCGAAGGCATGCTGGTCTGGCTCGCTGAAACGGGCGACGGCCTGCCCGCGCTCAGCGCTGCAGCCGGCCTCGTGCGGCACGCTGGAAAGCAACGAGAGCTTGGCGTTGCCGTGTTGCTCCGGTTGATCGAGCAGGGCACATTGAGCGAGCGGCGCGTGGCGTTGGCCTTGGCACCTCTCGATTCAGCCGCAATTGTAGCGGCGCTTTGGCGAGCTAGCGCGAAGGATGCCGAGCCAACCCTCCGCGCCTCAGCCCTGAACCGGCTCTTGAACGCCCCGGCAGAGGTGGCCCGGGCAAAGCAGAAGCTGAAACTGCTTCTTGGCGGCAAGGATGAAGCGGCGTTCATTGCCGAGCAGGCCCTCGCCCGAGCTGGAGATGAGAGCGTCGCTCCGGCGCTGAATCAGCACCTCGCGAAGGATGGCGTGGAGCGTCGCCGGCTTGCAGCGCTGGCACTCTTGGACTTGAATCGTTATTCTGAAGTTGCGACAGCCCTCGCGGATGAGCATCCACGGGTTCGAGCCTCCATCGCTTGCAATATCGTGCAACGCTAGCAGCGCGCAGGCGACTCAAATTTGGATAGTCTTCCAGTCTCCACGACGAAATTTAATAAACATAATTATCGTCAATAGGACCGCATACACGACCGCCGAACTCCAGATACCGACCAATCCATAGCCGAAGGTAACGCCCAGGAGCCAGGCCAACGGCACTAGACATCCAAAGTGGAGGATCAGCTCCACCACCATCACAAACCGCGAATTGCCAGCACCAAAAAGCGCTTGGGTCAAAATCATGCCGACCGCGATGCACGGCGTGCACACGCCCATCATCTGCAGCGGAACAAGGGCCGCTTCTCGAACCGCCGGGCTCTGGCTCACAAAAGCCAAGATTTGGCGTGGAAACACCAAACCTTCCAGGAGCCCAATGATTCCGAAAATCACGACGCCCAGGCGTACGGACACCCAACCAAAACGCTCCGCCTTGTCCCCATCTCGCTCACCGAGCGATTGACTGACCAGAGTTGCCGTGGCGGTGCCAAAGGCCAAGCACGCCGTGAAGGTGAGCTTCACGATGCCAACGATCACGGTGGTTGCCGCGCTGTTGACCGCCTCAGGCTCGCCTCCCACGCATGCGCCCTGAACCACGCCAGCGGGGGAGATGGCATCCAAGTGCCCCACGATACCCGCAAACAATCCAAAACCCGTCATGACAGCGAGCGTAGCGACGGCACTTGGCACGGAAAGACGCAGGATATCTGTCATCAGCTTGGGCGAGAGGGCGTTCAAATCGAACGGCGCATACGGCCCTCTGACACGCTTGCGTGCCGCCCACCCCACCATGATCACCAGCCCAACCCAAGTTGCGATGAAGCCGGCGAGTCCCGCTCCGGCAATCCCCATCCGCGGGAAACCCCAGTTGCCAAAGATGAGGGCCAAGCAGAACACAATGTTGAGCGCGTTCATCACGACAGCGCTCGCCATGTGCACATGTGTCGAACCAATGCCGTCAAAGAATGACTTAAACGAGAAGGTCATCACCATCGAGGCGATGCCAAGCAGACGCCAATTGAGGTACTCCTGCGCCGCGTCACGCACGTGCGGCACACTCAGCCAAACGCTGAGAATTTTAGGCAGAGCGAGGTACGCGACAGCGGTGAGCAGGACACTCGCTACCAGCGAGAACACCCAGGAGTTGACGAGTACCGCACCGGCATCTTTGTTCTTACCCTCAGCGAAGCGACGCGCGGCGATGGCTTGAGTACCCACCGAAATAGCGCTGAGTGAGCCACCAAATAACCAGAGCAGGACGAGCGACGGGAAGAGTGCCGCCTGTGCCGTGGAGGACTCAGGGCAAGGCAGCCACGAGAAAAATAGGATATCGATCTCGTTCACCACGCTCTGCGTGAGCATGGCGAGCACCGTCGGAGTCGCGATTTTCAGGACAACTGAGTACGGCGATCCTACCGTAACGATGTTGACCCGATGGGTGGGGGCAGGTGAGGCCATTGCAGCAAAACTTGAGCCTGCTTCATTGGCCGATTCGGCCAATTCTGCAAGCGGTTTGTGCCGCCCATGGCTATCTTGGACCCAGGCGGTGCGCGACCGCGAAAGCCTTGGCTCAATCAAGCATGGAAACAGTTTGAGCGTCGCCCCTAACGAGGGCATGATGCGCTGCTTCTTCGGTACGACCGACGGCGCGAAGCATGCGGATCAGGTTGCGTTCTGCATCCGGGCCAGCGTCGACGGCTACCCAACGGCGCGCTGCGCGCAACGCTTCGCCCCAAGCCTTCGCCTTGGCACCCGTCTCCGACCAAGCACGGAGCACGCGCGGCTCGGCAGGGTATTTTTTAGCAAGCGAACGGGCAGCGCCAAGTGCGCTCACGACATTGCCTCGCTTGAGCACTCCTGCGATTTGCTCCAGTTCAAGCTGGACTGCCGTTTGGTTCAGCAAAAGCTTGGAGGACGCGAGTTCCGTATCTGGGGCCTCGGAGGCCAGCGGAGAAGGAGCCGCTTGCCCAGGAGCGGTAACACCTTGGCTCGGCGCCACCGGCGATGGAGCTACCTGTGGGACCGAGACGCGTTCGAGCGGAAGTGATGCCGCCTTAAGCGTTAATCTATGAGCTATCGCCATAGTTTGCGCACTGGGCGGGGTGGCGCTAGCACCCACAACCTTGGCCATGAGCTTTTGCGCGAATGCTTCGACATGGGCCTTGGTGAATGCTTCGACATGGGCCTTGGTGAATGTTTCGACATGGGCCTTGGTAAATGCTTCGACATGGGCCTTATTGAGCCATTCGGGGCCCATTTTCTTAACCGCGAGCAGGGCGGTACCGCCGATTAAGCAAGCTGCTGCGGCCATCACGATGACAGTACGCTGCCGACGAGCGCTACGCTGGGAGCCCTTGAGCACGTCGAGTAGCGCTTCTCGAAAAGCGCGTGCGCTCGAAAACCGGAGCTCTGGATGGCGCTCCAAGGCTTGCGCTAGCACTTTCTGAAGGCTTCGCGGAAGGCCACGCTGAGGCGCCCGTTCGCGGATAGGGAGCGCATCTTTGCAGCTCTTGGCCCGGAGAAGCGCAGCGAAACTCTCCGCGCGATGCGTTGGATGTCCCGTCACTAACTCGTACAAGACCGCACCGAGCGAGTAGATGTCACTCCGAGCGTCCCCAGATTGCCCGCGTGCCTGCTCCGGAGACATGGTCTCTGGAGTGCCAACCACGTGCAGGGTCCCCTCCTCAGCATCCAACACTTCGCTGGTAGCTTTTGCGACTCCAAAGTCTAACAGCTTGAGCACGCCGTCTTCGGTGAGAAACAAATTCTGGAGCTTGATATCGCGGTGCACCAGGCCTCGATCATGGGCCGCTTCAAGCGCCGAAAGTGCCTGGAGACCCAACTGGCACGCCTCGCGAAAGTCCATGCCACGCTTTCTCTCGAGATACTTGTCGAGAGTCTCGCCCAAGAGCCGCTCCATCACGAAGAACGGACGCCCATCGGAGCAGAAGCCGAAATCATGCACCTTGGCCAGATTCGGGTGCTCAAAGCCGAAGACTAACTTCGCCTCGGCGCGCAGTCGCTCTTTGGCCTCCACCTCTTCGCAAGCCTCAGGCCGGAGCAGCTTCAGCGCAAACACCTGATCGAGATCCACGTGGAAGGCCTCATACACGATTCCGTTGGCTCCCCGCCCGAGTTCGCGCGCCAGGCGATAGCGTGTTCCGGGCAAAAGTGCGGAGACGCTGGGCTCGATGAAGGCTTCCGCCGGGCGTTGAGCAACATCTAACTTCAGGCTCTTGGCGCGCTGTACAAGGTCAGAAAACTCCGAGCGCGTCTTCTGTGGCTCGCCGGCAAACAGCTGACTCATGATTCTGCGCACTCGCGCTGGTGTCGTGCTTTCTCCCGGCGTGACACTGGTTGAGTTCGAAAGGAGCTGCACCAGGTCAACAACGGCCGCACGCGCTGAGGAATACCGCTGCTCAATCAGCGTTGCAGTCAGCTTTGCTATGATGTTGTCCAGCTCAGGCGGGCTGCCGGTAATTTTTTCGAGCCGTGCCGGTGAGCGCTTACCGGCACCGACTGCGGCCATATGTTGAGCCGGATCACCGTAAAGGAAGCGACGCCCAGCGCACAGCTCCCACAGCATCACGCCCAGTGCATAGATATCCGCAGGGATACCGCCCGGAGTATTGTTCGCGACTTCCGGCGCCACGTAGCCTGGCTTGGCGAACACAATGCCAGCAACCGTTCGGCAACGTCGGTTTTCTGCGCGCGCGGTACCAAAATCGATGAGCTTGACGTCACCGGAGTAGCCGAGCATCACATTCTGCGGGCTCAGATCGCGGTGCACAATGTCGAGACTCTTGCCATTCGAATCGCAGCACTCGTGGATATAGGCCAACCCTTCGCCCATCCCAATCGCGATTGCCACAGCATCCTCCCAACCGATGCGCAGGTTGAGCTGCGCCGCGCGCAGACGAAGCTCGCTCAGATTGCGTCCTTCAACGAACTCCACCACAACGTAAGGCTTCCCAAACTCGTCCGTGGCCGCTTCCAGGACCTGCACGACGCCAGAATGTTGGAGTTGCGACTGGATCCGTGCCTCGTCCAGAAAGCGTGCGAGGAACGATTCATCGTCCGCATGATCCCGGCGAATTGTTTTCACAACACAGGGTCGTTCCGCACCATCGATGGCGCCGCTGGCAGCGAGAAACACGTCCCCCATGCCGCCCCGAGCGAGCTGCTTCAGGAGCACGAGGCGCCCCAGCGTGCGAGGCAACGGCAGCTCCGACGGAAGCGGCAGCCGTAGGCTGGGATCCTCCTTGCGGGCTGGTCCTTGGGGTTCGAGCACTTCATTAACAGCGAGCATCACCCCCCGATGGTGACAGGCTCGCACAAGGTAGGCAAAAAACTTACATGTCTGCCGGAGCCTCGCTCAGGCCCTCCCGTTATTCTTTGCCGGAAGACCCAGAGTAAAGAAACGGAGCGAATAGATCAGCGCTGGGGTTGTTGGTGGAGTCCAGAAGACTAAACTCTGCGCGCCCACGCTCATGACGCTCCGCCCTCCGATAGCTTGCCCAGCCAGGGCCAGCGCGTTTGCTGCCGCCCGGCGCCGACTCATGCTCTGCCGTGGCCTGCTATTGATAGCTTGTCTATTCGCGGTGAGTCTGCACACCGGAACGGCGAAGGCCGTAGGCGCTCCGGTGTGCAATCTTTTCGCTCAAAGCGCCTTTGCCGAAGCGCCCTTGCGAGCTCTGAGCGGTGCCACCGCCAGTAGCTGCACCACGATTTCTCACCGACGCGGAGCGACACCGCTCCCCCTCGATCCGAGTTCGCTCCCGAACGAGCCAGACTCTCAACAGCTCCGCATATTGCCGAGCGCGAGCACGCTAGTTCTGCCTGCGGCTTTCACGAACGTTTGGTTACTACCGATCTACCCGGAACGCGCTTCGCAAGGCGTGTTGGGCTCGGTGTATCGCCCTCCGCGTTGAGCGCAACGCCATCACACTTGGGGGCGTCCCACTTCAATTCTTTCAGCGTCGAAACAAGCTTCGGGATTTTCCGAGGCTTAGGCGCTGCTTCTAACTCTCTCGTTTGATTTTCAATACCTGATGAAAGCTTGAATCATGATCAATAAAGGCACAGCCATCGTTGGCTTTTTCATATGTTTCCTCGCGGGAATGTTCCTGATGTGGGGCGTTGACCGCAGAAACGGCGTGAGCATTAGCGCCGAAAACTCCGCAGCTTCCGGAGCCATGGTGGACCAGAGCGATGCTCCGGTTCCCGTCACCAGCAAGGATCCGAGCTGGGGCAAAGCCGATGCACCCGTAACGATCGTCATTTTCAGTGACTTCCAGTGTCCATTCTGCAGTCGGGTGGTGCCCACCATGGAGCAGATCAAGAAGGAATATGGACCCGATAAGGTTCGGTTCATCTGGAAGCACAATCCGCTCCCATTCCATCAGCAGGCGCGGCCAGCACATGAAGCCGCTGCCACTGTCTTTGCTGAAGCCGGCAGCGAGGCGTTCTGGAAGTTTCACGATCTAGCCTTCCAAAATATGTCCGCCCTGACTGAGGCAAACTTCGAAGCCTGGGCTGGCCAAGCGGGTGCGAACGTTGCGCAATTCAAGGCGGCATTTTCTGCTAAGAAGTATGCGAGCAAAGTCGATGAAGATCTGGCGTTAGGTGCCAAAGTCGGTGTCAACGGCACGCCGGGGTTCCGTGTGAACGGCGTGGAAATCAGCGGCGCGCAGCCTTTCCCCAAGTTCAAAGAGGTGATCGATGCTCAGCTCGCGGAGGCACAAAAGCTGATCGCTTCAGGCACCAAGCCTTCAGCGATCTACACCACGCTCACCAAAAAGAACGCTCAGGCAGCGCCAGCCCCAGCGCCTTCTGCCAAGCCCCAGGAACCCGCCGAGGATACGACGATCTGGGGCGTCCCGGTCATGAAGGACGATCCCGTTAAAGGCAAAGCCGATGCTCTCGTCACCATCGTTGAGTTCTCGGACTTTGAGTGCCCCTTCTGCACACGCGGCGCCGATACCATCGCGAAAGTGGCGCAAGCCTACGGTGATGACGTGCGAATCGTCTGGAAGGATAACCCCCTCCCCTTCCATCAGAACGCAAAGCCGGCAGCTAATTTGGCGCGCGAAGCCTACAAGCAAAAGGGTGACGCCGGATTCTGGAAGGCCCACGACCAACTCTTTGCCAGCCAGCGTGAGCTGAATGAGGCAACCTATCAGAAGATAGCTACCGACATTGGCCTTGCTTGGCCGCTCGTTAAGGCCGCGATCGACAGCGGCAAACACAACGAGAAGTTCGAAGAAAGCCAAGAAGTTGGTCAAGAATTCAACGCGGGCGGCACTCCCCACTTCTTCATCAATGGCTTTCGTCTGGCTGGCGCGCAGCCCTTCGAGAAGTTCAAGTCCGTCATCGACGCTCAGCTCGCTATCGCCAAAGGCTTAGTTGCCAAGGGCACTTCGCGCGCGAATGTGTTTAACGAATTGATGAAGGAAGCCAAGCGCCCGCCTCCGCCTGAGAAGAAGGATGTGGCCGCTCCAGCTGCCGATTCCCCGACCAAAGGTCCAGCTTCGGCCAAGGTCACGATTCAGATTTTCTCTGATTTCCAGTGCCCGTTCTGTAAGCGCGTTGGACCCACCTTGGCGGAGATCGAGAAAACCTACGGTGACAAGGTAAAGCTCGTCTGGCGGCACATGCCACTCCCGTTCCACGAAGATGCCCCGTTGGCGTCCCAAGCGGCGCAGGAAGCCTATGCGCAGAAAGGCAACGCGAGCTTCTGGAAATTCCACGATGCAATCTTTGCCTCACTGCCAGAAATCAAACGCCCGGCGCTTGAGAAGATTGCCACTGATCTTGGCCTCGACATGGCCAAGTTCAAGCAAGCGCTCGACACAGGCAAGTACAAAGCGAATATCGATCGCGATTCCAAGGTTGCGCAAGACGCGGGCATCCAAGGTACGCCCGCGTTCGTGATCAACGGTTACTTCTTGAGCGGTGCGCAACCGTTTGCGGCCTTTAACAAAATCATCAAGCGTGCACTTGGGGAAGCTCGTTGAGAGCCCCTCTCACAGCCCAGCTGGCGAACCTCCTGTTCGCTGGCTGCCTGTGTTTTGGATGTGTGAAAGAAGTCGCCCAGGGTCCTCGGAGCGAGGGCCCGTTGGGCGCACAGCCTGGCGCACGTGCCCAAACGGCAAAGCAGGCGCCAGTGGAAGCGGTCCTCAGCTTTTCGGAGCCTCCCAGCCGAGGCCCGCAAAATGCGCCGATCGTGATCGAAACCTACGGTGATTTTGAGTGCTCTTACTGTGCACGCGGAGCCGTAGTCTTGCGAAAGCTGGAGCAACTCTATCCACGCGATGTCCGCGTCGTTTGGCGGAATTTTCCCCTCGAGTTTCATGCCCGCGCTCAGCCTGCCGCCAATGCAATGTTCTCAGCCTACGAGCAAGGAGGCCATCTCGCGTTCTGGCGAATGCACGATCTACTGTTCGCAGTGCAGATGCGCTCAGGTGAGGCCAAGCTGGAAGACGCGGAGCTCGGAGCCTACGCCACCCAACTCGGGCTGGATGCGAAGCTGGTGGAGCGAGCTATCAACGAGAATCGCTATGCCGCGCGCATTAGCAAGGACATTGAGCGCGGTCGCGTGAGTGGAGTCCGCGCCACACCAACCTTCGTGATCAACGGCTTCGTGATCGAGGGCTTGGTGCCTTTAGAGGTTTTGCAGCACGCCGTGGAGGCGCTCCTCCGCCAGCGGCAAGAGCGGCTCCAGCACGCCATATGATTCACGCCATATGATTCGCGCCATATGATTGCTGCCAAGCGCGGGAGGTTCTGGAAGCGGACCAGCGTACTCGACCGGAAACCACAACCGGCACATAGTGGCTCCCGTAGGGACGGGCATGCCTCCGCAGCGATTTTAGATAGTAAGCATACGAACTACTTTTTTCTCTTCTGTGCGGGTCTCCCCCGGCTGGAGCGAAGCGACAGGCTTGGGGGAGACGGGCCGACTCCGCTCGGCCAGAGGGGGCAACCTTGTCTTCCCTCCTTCAGCTGCCAAGCGCGAGAAGCGTGGGCTCAGTAGGGGTTGTCCGAATCAGTCGCAGGCGGTTTGGGTGCCTTTGGCGGCTTCGCGGGTTTTTCAGCCGCAGGTTTTGGTTCAGCTGAGGGTTTTTTCTCGGCTGGTGCCGCGCTTGCTGGCACCTTGGGTGCGACAACTGCAGGTCTCGGGGAAGCCGGGGTTAAGGGGACACTAGCGGCAGGAATGGGG
>ENA-ORBV01001339-ORBV01001339.1-microbial-mat-metagenome-genome-assembly--contig:-NODE-1339-length-54981-cov-10.501803_pt1 | contig 54981 bp, 53 predicted proteins | sample MGYA00237777_ERZ505514 | MGnify/ENA primary metagenome ERZ505514 (study PRJEB26160, sample SAMN06269048) | microbial mat metagenome | isolation source: Oligotrophic lake microbial mat | place... | reverse complement strand
CTGAGGATCGAGTTCCGATATTATCCCTTGCAGTATTTCAGGTTTTGGTTCCTCCCGAAAACACTCAGCATAGGGCTTGGATTGCTTCGTGCGAAGCCTGCCCCCATCCCAACCTTCCCCCGCAAGCAGGGGAAGGAGAAAAATGACTGCGTGCCGACGTTCGCCCCCATCCCAACCTTCCCCCGCAGGCAGGGGAAGGAGAAGTAAGACTTCGTGCGAACGATCACCCTCGCTGCCGCACCGTTTCGAAAAGGCAAATCCCGCTCGCCACGGACACGTTGAGGCTTTCGACGCTGCCCCCCATCGGAATGCGCACGAGCAAGTCGCAATGCTCGCGCGTCAGACGCCGCATGCCCTCCCCCTCCGCGCCGAGCACCCATGCCAGCGGCCCTTTCAACGTGGCCTCGTGCAGGCTCTGCTCCCCCGCTTCGTCCGCGCCGACGATCCAGATGGCGCGTTCCTTGAGTTCGCGCAGCGTGCGGGCCAGGTTGGTCACCATGCAGTAGGGCACTGTTTCCGCCGCCCCGCTCGCCACCTTGGACACCGTCGCGTTGATGCCCACCGCGTGATCCTTGGGGGCCACCACGGCATGCACGCCGGCGGCGTCGGCCACGCGCAGGCAGGCGCCGAGGTTGTGCGGGTCGGTAATGCCGTCCAGCACCAGCAACAGCGGGTCGCCCGTGACGCCATCCAGCACGTCGTCCAGGGATTGCGCCAACGTGGCGGCCACCCGCGCAGCCACGCCTTGGTGGCGGGCCCGGCCGGTCAGGCCGTCCAGACGTGCCGCATCGACGGTCATGACGCGAACGCCTTTCGCCTTTGCCACCGCAAGCAGGTCCTGCATGCGGGCATCGGCACGGGCGGCATCGAGGTACAGCTCGTGCACGACCACGCCGCTGCGCAGCGCTGCCGTCACGGCGTGAAAACCGTGGATGAGGCGGCCGGCGCTCACCGCCGCGGGCCCCGCCCCTTGGCCGGGCGCGACGGCCTCGCCGGCCGCGCCGCGCCGTCGTCGAGCGTGAAATCGATGCGCACGCGGTCGAGGTCCACGCGTACGACCTTCACCTTCACGCGGTCGGCTAGGCGATAGGCCTGGCCCGTGCGCTCGCCCACCAGGCTGTGATGCACGGGATCGAAGCGGAAGTAATCCGTGCCGAGTTCGGAAACGTGGATCAGCCCTTCGGCATAGATGTCGTCCAGCAGGATGAATGCGCCGAATGCCGTCACGCCGGTGATGCTGCCGGTGAAGCTCGCGCCGATGTGGTCCTGCATGTAGTAGCACTTCAGCCAGCCTTCGACATCGCGCGTCGCGTCGTCGGCGCGGCGCTCGGTCATCGAGCAATGTTCGCCCAGCGCCTTCCAGTCGCCCGGCTGGTAGCGGTCCATGCGGAGCACGGCCTTGATCGCGCGGTGCACCAGCAGGTCGGGATATCGCCGGATCGGCGAGGTGAAGTGGGCGTAGGCGTCGTAGGCGAGGCCGAAGTGCCCCTTGTTCTCCGGGCTGTACACCGCCTGCTTGAGCGAGCGCAGCATGACGGTCTGCAGCAACTTGGCGTCGGGACGGGGCCGGATCGCATCCAGCAGCTTGGCAAAGTCCTTCGCTTTGGGCTTCTCGCCGCCGCCGAGCCCCAGGCCGAAGCCTTTCAGGAATTCGCGCAGGTTTTCGAGCTTCTCGGGCGCCGGCCCTTCGTGCACGCGGTACAGGGTCGGGTGCTGGCGCTCCTCCAGGAAAGCGGACGCGCACACGTTGGCGGCCAGCATGCACTCCTCGATGATCTTGTGCGCGTCGTTGCGCTCGACGGGCACGATGCGCTCGATCTTGCCGCGCGCGTTGAAGATCATCTGCGTTTCGGTCGTTTCGAAATCGATCGCACCGCGCTTGGCGCGCGCCTGCAGCAGGACGCGATACAGGCTTTCCAGGTTCCGCAGGTGCGGCAGTTGCGCCACCGCTTCCTGCACGCCCTCGACGGTCTTGCCGGTCAGCGCCGCCGCCACCTGGGTGTAGGTCAGCCGCGCCTTCGAGTGCATGACGGCCGGGTAGAAGCGGAACCGGCGCACCGCGCCGTTGCCTGCGATCGCCATGTCGCAGACCATGCACAGGCGATCCACCTTAGGCTTCAGCGAGCACAGTTCGTTCGACAGCACTTCCGGCAGCATCGGGATGACCCGGCGCGGGAAGTACACCGAATTGCCGCGATCCTGCGCCTCGCGGTCGAGCGCATCGCCGGGCTTCACGTAGTGGCTGACATCGGCGATGGCCACCACCAGCCGCCAGCCCTGCCCCTGCGGCTCGGCGTACACCGCATCATCGAAGTCCCGCGCGGTCTCGCCGTCGATGGTGACCAAGGCGAGACCGGTCACATCCTCACGTCCGCGGGCATCAGCGGCCGTCACTTCGCGCGAGAACTTTGCGCCCGCGTCGATCACGGCGCGCGGAAACTCGAACGGCAGATCGTGCTTGCGCAGCGCGATCTCGATCTCCATGCCGGGATCGCCGTAGTCGCCGAGCACTTCGGTGACGCGGGCAATCGGGGCGGCATGCTTGGCCGGGTGCTGGACGATTTCGCCCACCACCACCTGTCCCGGTTTGGCCGTGCCGCTCTGCCCGGGCGGGATCAGGAAATCCTGCGCGATGCGCTTGTCCTCGGACACCAGCATGGTGACGCCGCGCTCGACCACGATGCGCCCGATCACGCTCGTGGTGCCGCGCTCCAGCACTTCGACGATCTTGCCTTCGGGCCGGCCGCGCCGGTCGACGCCGGCCTGCCGCACGGCGGCCCGGTCGCCGTGCATGACTTCGCGCATTTCCGTCTGCGGCAGAAACAGGTCGGGGCTACCGTCGTCGGGGATCAGGAAACCGAAACCATCGGGATGACCCTGCACCCGTCCCTTCGTGAAGCCGAGTTTCTCCGTCACGCACAGGTCGCCGCGCCGGTTGCGGAGGATTTCGCCGGCCTGCTCGAGTTCGGCCAGCAACTGGTCCAGCGCGCCGCGCTTCTTGCCGCGCAACGCCAGCCGTTCCGCCAGCGCGTCGGGCGCCAGCGGTACACCGGCCTCGCGCAGGGCCGTGAGAACCTGCGCGGACCCCGGCGCAGCGGGGTGTGATGACGCCGCCTTGCGGCTGTGCGGTCTCATTGGACGAAATTCCTATAAAAGTTATAATCCGCGCCTCGCCGAGGTGGCGGAATTGGTAGACGCACCAGGTTCAGGTCCTGGCGGTGGCAACACTGTGGGGGTTCGAGTCCCTTCCTCGGCACCAGACGTAATACGGTGATGGGTAATGTGTGATGGGTGATGCGTGAGCACCCATAACCCAGAACCGATTACCCATTACTCATCACCCAAAACTCATCACGGCTATTCAAACGGATGCTGCCGGACGATCGTCTGGGTGCGGTCCGGTCCGGTTGAAATCATCGCGACCGGTATGCGGCACACCGCTTCGATCCGGTTCAGGTAGCTCTGCGCCGCCGCCGGCAGGGCATCGAACTGCGTGATGCCCACCGTGCTGGCCTGCCAGCCCGGCAACTCCTCGTAGATCGGCTCGCATTCCTCGATCAGTTCGGCGCCGAACGGCAGGATGTCGCGGCGCTTGCCGTTCATTTTGTAGCCGACGCCGATCTGCAGCGTCTCGAAACCGTCGAGCACGTCGAGCTTGGTCACGCACAGGCCGGAGATGCCGTTCAGCTGGATCGCGCGCTTCAGCGCCGCCGCGTCGAACCAGCCGCAGCGGCGCGGCCGGCCCGTGACGGAACCGAACTCGTTGCCACGGGTGGCGATCAGTTGCCCGGTCGCATCTTCCAGCTCGGTCGGGAACGGACCCGATCCCACCCGCGTCGTGTACGCCTTGGTGATGCCCAGCACGTAATGCAGCGCGTTCGGACCGATGCCCGCGCCTGCCGCCGCCGCGCCGGCGACGCAATTGCTCGAGGTGACGTAGGGATAGGTACCGTGGTCCACGTCCAGCAGGGTGCCCTGCGCGCCTTCGAACAGCAGGCTGCGGCCTTCTTCCTGCGCCTCGAACAGCAGGCGCGGCACGTCAGCCATCAGCGGGCGGATGCGGTCGGCCAGCGCGAGCGTGTCATCCAGCGTCTTCTGGAAGTCCACCGTCGGCTGCTTGAAATAGTGCTGGAGCACGAAGTTGTGGAAGTCCAGCACCTCGCCCAGCTTGGCCGCGAAGCGCTCGCTGTGCATGAGATCCTGCAGGCGGATCGCGCGGCGTGCGACCTTGTCTTCGTAGGCCGGACCGATGCCCCGCCCGGTGGTGCCGATCTTGCCCGCACCCTTGGCCACTTCCCGCGCCTGGTCGATTGCCACGTGATACGGCAGGATCAGCGGACAGGCCTCGGACACGCGCAGGCGCGAGCGGACGTCGACACCCGCCGCCTCCAGTTCGCCGATCTCCTGCAGAAACGCGGCCGGTGACAGCACCACACCGTTGCCGATGTAGCAGTGCACGCCCTCGCGCAGCACGCCCGACGGAATCAGCCGCAGCACCGTCTTCTTGCCACCAATGACGAGCGTGTGCCCGGCATTGTGGCCGCCCTGGAAGCGGACCACGCCCTGCGCGTGGTCGGTCAGCCAGTCGACGACCTTGCCCTTGCCTTCATCCCCCCACTGACTGCCGATGACGACGACGTTTTTTGCCATGAGTTAACGATTCCGGAATAGCGGTGAGAAGAGGACGCCAGTAACAGCGCGTACATACAATGCGCGATCCATCAGGTTTTGGCCAGCTTCCACGTGCGCCCCGTGCGCACGAGCCGGCGGTCGCAGCCGAGCTCCGCGCGCTGCGCGCGATGCCCGGGCAGTTCTTCGATCACCACGTTGCCGCTGGCGCGCAGGCGCACGATGCGGGACTGCAACTCTTGGTCGCGCGGCGCGTAAGGCGCAAGGATCGCGCCTTTGACGCGCGACACCGGCGCGGCCGCCGCCAGCGCGCGCAGGTCGATGGTGAAGCCCGTGGCGGGGCGTGCACGGCCGAACGCCTTGCCCACCTCGTCGTAACGTCCACCCAGGGCGATGGCAGCGGCCACACTGGCGCCCCGCGCGTAGGCCGCGAACACCACACCGCTGTGGTAGCGGTAGCCGCGCAGTTCGCCCAGGTCGAAGCCCGGCTCGGCATCGAGATCCGCCAAGCCGCGGGCCAGCGTGGCGAGCGTCGCCAGCGCCCTGTGGATGGCCGGCAGCGCCGGCAACGCGCGGCGGGCCGTCGCCAGCACCCGCCGGTCTCCCGACAGTTCCGGCAGCGCGGAAAACGCGCGCTGCAGCCCGCGGGGCAGACCACGCGTCAGGCGTGCGATGCCCGCTGCGTCCTTGGCCTGCACCGCCCGGAATACTTCTGACTCGCGCTCGCCATCGAGCCGGGCGGCGCGCACCAGCGCACGGAACACGCCCACGTGGCCGATATCGAGGTGCACCCCCGTGACGCGGGCCGCGCGCAGCGCCTTGAGCATCAGCCGCTGCACTTCGAGATCGCTTTCCACGCCGGCGTGACCGAACAGCTCGGCCCCCAGTTGCAAAGGCTCGCGGGTGCCGTCCACCCCTGCTGGCAGCGTATGCAGCACGGTGCCGCAGTAGCACAGCCGCGTCACGCCGGTCCGGTTGAGCAGGTGCGCGTCGATGCGCGCGACCTGCGGGGTGATGTCGGCACGGATGCCGAGCATGCGGCCGGACAACTGGTCCACCAGCTTAAAGGTTCGGAGGTCGAGGTCACGGCCGGTGCCGGTCAGCAGCGATTCGAGGTACTCGAGCAGCGGCGGCATGACCAGCGCGTAGCCGTGGGCCGCGAACAGGTCGAGCAGGCGCCGGCGCAGCCGCTCGATGCGGGCGGCCTCGGCGGGCAGCACGTCGTCGATGTATTCAGGCAGCAGCCAGCGGCGCATGGTCGGAAATCGGAAGGAAAACAAAGGGATGCCAGCGGAACACGGTAGCACGGTAGCACGCGGACGCCGGCGGGCGCCCGGCGACCTTACTAAGCGAGGTTAGCGGGCCAGATAGAGAAGGAACAGTCCCACGATCATGGAGGTCAGCCCGATGAACCGGATCTGCACTTCGGTCAGCTCAGTCAGCCGCCGGAAGGTTTCGCGCCAGAGCTGGGGGGCGAGAAACGGCAACACACCCTCGATGACGAGCAACAGCGCGAACGCGGTCAGCAGCGTGTCGGCAAGCGTACTCCCCATGGCCGCTCCGGGTGAAATCCGCTGCCGTCACGCCGCAGCCGGCCGGCGCGCGCCGGGGTTCGCGGCAGCCGCGTCCCCCACGCCTATTTGCCCGCCCGGCCCGGGTTCTTCAGGTACTTGAAAAACTCGGAACTGGGATCGAGTACGAGAACATCGCTTTTGGAGCGGAAACTCGAACGGTAGGCCTCGAGGCTGCGGGTAAACGCATAGAACTCGGGATTCAACTCGTAGGCCTTGGCGTAGATGGCCGACGCCTTCGCGTCGCCCTCGCCCTTCATGCGCTGGGCATCGCGGTACGCCTCGGCCAGGATGACCTCGCGCTGCCTGTCGGCGTCGGCACGGATCTTTTCGCCCTCCGCCGCACCGGTGGAGCGCAGCTCGTTGGCCACCCGCTTGCGCTCGGCGGTCATCCGCCCATAGACCGACTCGTTGATCTGCTCCGGCAGCTCCACGCGTTTCAGACGCACGTCCAGCACTTCCACGCCGATCTTGCGGGCGTCCTCATTGGCCTTGTCGCGCATCAACTCCATGATCTTGTCGCGCTCGCCCGAAACCACATCGTGCACCGTCCGGTTGCCGAACTCGTCGCGCAGACCCGAGATGACCGTCTGCGCGAGCCGTGTGCGCGCCCGCGCCTCGTCACCGTTCACCGAGAGGTAGTACTGGCGCACGTCCGTGATCTTCCATTTGATGAAGAGATCGACGAGCACGTTTTTCTTCTCGGACGTCAGGAAACGCTCGGGCTCCGGCGTGTCCAGCGTAAGGATGCGGATATCGCTGAAGCGTACGTTGTCGATCAGCGGCAGCTTGAAGTAGAGCCCCGGCTCGGTCTTCACGGCGACGATTTCGCCAAGCCTGAAGACGATGGCGTTCTGCGTCTGCCGGACCACGAAGGCCGACATGGCGAACAGGATGGCGACGACCAGCACGGCGCCGAGGATGAGCGGAATACGCGGTTTCATGGGCGGGCCTCCCGGTCACGGGTGCGGAATCCGGAATCGCGCGCGCGGGCGCCACTGACCGGGGGCTCGACGGCCGCCGCCGCGGGCTCGGCCGCTACCGGCGCTGTTCGCTGGGCGTCGAGATTGCCGCTCACCGACTGCCCGGACTGCTGGATCAGCTTGTCAAGCGGCAGGTACAACAGGCTGCCGCTGCCCGGTTTCAGGTCGACCAGCACCTTGCTGGAATTCTGCATCACGTCCTGCATGGCCTCGAGGTAGAGGCGATCGCGCGTCACGCCCGGAGCCTTCACGTATTCGGAAGTGATGCTGCGGAAGCGGGCGGCATCGCCCTCGGCGCGTTCGACCACGCGCTGGCGGTAGCCTTCTGCCTCCTGGGTGACCCGCGAAGCATTGCCGCGTGCCTTCGGGATCACGTCGTTGGCGTAGGCCTGGCCCTCGTTCTTCGCGCGCTCGCGGTCCTGCACGGCGCGGTTGGCGTCGTCGAAGGCAGCCTGCACCTGCTCGGGCGGCTGCGCGTTCTGCAGGTTGACCTTGCTGACCTGAATGCCGGTCTTGTAGCGGTCGAGGATTTCCTGGATCAGTTTGGTGGCCTGGATGGCGACCTGTTCGCGGCCCTCGTAGAGGACAAAGTCCATGCTGCTCTTGCCGACGATTTCGCGCATGGCGGTTTCCGCGGCCTGCACCACGGCCTCGTCCGGCGCGCGGTCGTTGAAGAGGTATTCTTCAGCGCTCTTCAGCGTGTACTGGACCGTGAACTGGATGTCGACGATGTTCTCGTCGTCGGTCAGCATCAACGCTTCCTTGGGCACCTTGGCCTTGTTGCGGAAGCCGAGCTCCAACGTGCGGACCTGGGACACGTTCACCACGTCCGCCGTCTCCATCGGGTACGGCAGATGCCAGCGCGGGCCCGGCGAGGTGGTCTCGAGGTACTTGCCGAAGCGCGTGACGACCCCGCGTTCGCCCGCACCGACGATGTAGAAACCGCTGGCAATCCAGAGGGCGACCAGCAGGGCCACCACTACGCCTGCGCCGCCGCCTAAGCGCGCCAGATTCGGGCCGCCGCCTTCTTTGGGCGGCCCGTCGTTACCGCCGCCCTTGCGGCCAAACAGGCCGGACAACTTGCGGTTGAAGTTGCGCAGCAAGTCGTCGAGGTCAGGCGGTCCACCGTTATTGTTGCCGCCGCGACGGCCCCAGTTAGGATCATTCAGCGACATCTGCGTGCCGGAAGCGCCCTTAAGGCGTCCGGCGATCCGGGCAGGCAGCGATTTAAGCGCGTTCAGCATCGGTAAGTGGGGGGCGTAGGGTGGTGGTTGGAAAACACGGGGGCGATAGCGCGATGGTAAGCGGCGATCGGCAAGATTGGACGGAAAATGATCGAGACCGGAAAAGGCTGAGACAGAACTGAGAAAAAAGGCTGAAATAGCGGCTGCGGATCAAGCGGCGCGGCTCGCCTCCAGCGGTGCGGCCTGCGATCCCGGCGACACCCGCTCATCGAGCGCGTGTCGCACGAAATCCAAGCCCAGACGCTCGGCGGCGCTGATCCAGACGGTTCGAATCTTACCATGTTCGTCGCGCACTTCCCTCGGCGCCGCAGCCGTCAGATCGACCTTGTTGTAGACCATCACCTGCGGCACGTCGCCCGCCCCGATCTCGCCAAGAACCCCCTCCACCGCAGCGATCTGCGTGTCGCGCACCGGGGAAGAGGCATCCACGACGTGCAGCAAAAGGTCGGCATGCACCGCTTCGTCCAGGGTGGCATGGAAGGCCGCCACCAGGGTATGCGGGAGGTCGCGGATGAAGCCGACGGTATCGGACACCACCACCGTTGTCCCGCTGGGCAGGCGGATCCGGCGCGAGGTCGTATCAAGCGTCGCAAACAGCTGGTCCGCCGCATACGAACCGGCGCGGGTCAGCGCGTTGAAGAGCGTCGATTTCCCCGCATTGGTGTAGCCGACCAGCGAAACCGAAAACACCTGGCCGCGGCTGCGCGCCCGCCGCTGGGTGGTGCGCTGCGCGGCCACGTGGGCGAGCTTTTCCTTGAGCACCTTCACCCGCTTGCCGAGCAGGCGGCGGTCGGTCTCCAACTGGGTCTCGCCGGGACCGCGCAGGCCGATGCCGCCTTTCTGGCGCTCCAGGTGGGTCCAGCCGCGCACGAGGCGCGTGGCCAAGTGTTCGAGCTGGGCCAGTTCGACCTGCAGTTTGCCCTCGTGCGAACGGGCACGCTGCGCAAAGATGTCCAAGATCAGGCTGGTGCGATCGATCACGCGGCAGTCCAGCGCGCGCTCGAGGTTGCGCTCCTGGCCCGGCGACAGCGCGTTGTTGAAGATCACCACATCCGCCTGTTCCCGTGCCACGACCGCCGCGATCTCCTCCACCTTGCCGCGGCCGGCATAGGTCGAAGGCTCCGGCCGCTGCCGGCGCCCCTCCACCAGCGCGACGGTTTGCACGCGCGCGCTCGCGGCGAGCTGGGTCAGTTCACCCACGCCTTCCGCGTAATCAGGGGCGCCACGGTCGAGGGCGACCAGCACAGCACGGGTGCCGCCCCGCGGTCGTTCAGCAACCAGATCGGACAATCAGGCGGGCGGTGTCTGCTCGAGCTGCAGATTCACCGGACGCGACGGCACAACCGTCGAAATCGCGTGCTTGTAAACCATCTGGGTGACGGTGTTCTTCAGCAGCACGACGTACTGGTCGAAGGATTCGATCTGGCCCTGCAGCTTGATGCCGTTGACCAGATAGATCGAAACCGGCACGTGCTCCTTGCGCAGGGTATTCAGAAACGGGTCTTGTAGCATCTGCCCTTTCGTACTCATGGGTGCCCCTTGTTATTGGTTGATAGCCGCGTATTAACGATTAACGATTAACGTACCAATCCAGCGGCTTTTTACTTGATTCGCGCCCACTTTAGCGGATTTCCCGGGCGTGGGCCACCGGTTGGAGCGCGCCGGGGCGGCAGGGTTCCGTGAGGCGGCCGTTTACCCGCTATCAGGCTTCACCGCGCAAGGCCGGTGCGCAGGCAAGCCACCGCGCGTGGTTGGATGCGCGGCCAAGCTCACCGCGCGCAGCCAGATGCGCGGCCAAGCTCACCGCGCGGGGGGGGCCTTGCGTGGCCAGACTCACGGTGCGTAGGGATTCCGCCCCTTCCGGTATTCGATTTTCAGCGGGGTGCCTTCAAGCTTGAAGACCTTGCGGAAACAGCGTTCCAGGTAGCGCCAGTAGCTGACCGGGATGCGGTCCAGGGCATTGCCATGCACGATGATGCGCGGCGGATTGACCCCGCCCTGGTGGGCGTAGCGCAGTTTGGGCCGGGTCATCCCGGCACGCGGCGGTTGCTGGCGGGTCGTTGCCTCTGCCAGTGCCCGCGAGAGCTTGGGCGTGCTGAGCTTGCTGTGCGCGGCGGCGTAGGCGCCATCCACCGCTGCGAGCAGACCTTTCACCCCCGTGCCCGCCTTCGCCGAAATCGTATGCACCGGCGCGAACTCGACAAAGATCAGCGCGCGCGCCACCGCCTGCTTGGTGCGTTCGCGCGTGTCCTGGTCGAGGCCGTCCCACTTGTTGACCGCCACCACCATCGCCCGCCCCGCTTCCAGGACGTAGCCCGCGAGATGCGCGTCCTGTTCCGCCACGCCGCCCTGGGCGTCCAGCATCAGGATCACCACGTGTGCGGCATCGATCGCCTGCAGTGTTTTCACGACCGAAAATTTCTCGACGGTCTCGGCCGTGGCCCGCGCCCGCTTGCGCACCCCCGCCGTGTCGATCAGACAGTAGGCGCGGCCGCCCTGCTCGAAATCCGCCTCCACGGCGTCGCGCGTGGTGCCGGGCTCGTCCATTGCGATCATCCGCTCTTCGCCCAGCAGCCGATTGACCAGGGTGGACTTGCCGACGTTGGGACGTCCCACCACCGCAATGCGGATGCGGCCGTCCGCGGCTTCCGCGTCCGCCTCCATGCGCGCGGCCGGGAACGGCGCCAGTATCTCCTCGATGAGATCGCTGACGTTCTCGCCGTGCGAGGCGGAGATCGCGTACGGCGTGCCGAGGCCGAGCGCGTGAAAATCGGCCACCGCCGTGGCCTGCGCCAGCCCTTCCGCCTTGTTGACGACCAGCGTGACGGGACGGCCCAGGCGTCGCAGGCGCTCCGCGATCACCCGGTCGAGCGGCGTGAGTCCGGCGCGGGCATCCAGCACGAACAGCACGGCATCGGCTTCGTCCAGCGCGAGCTCCGTCTGCACCGCCATCGCCGCCACCACGCCCTCGCGCGCTTCCGGTTCGAAGCCGCCGGTATCCACCACCGTGAACGCGCGCTCGCCCAGGCGTCCGTGACCGTAGTGACGGTCGCGCGTCAGGCCGGGTATGTCGGCCACGATTGCCGCGCGGCTCCGGGTCAGGCGGTTGAACAGTGTCGACTTGCCAACGTTGGGCCGGCCGACGATCACGAGGGTGGGTTTCAAGTGACTGTGATGGGTAATGGGTAATGGGTAATGGGCGTTGAATTGGCGATTCTGCCCATCACTCATTACCCATCACACATGACCCGGTTCATTGCAGCGTCAGCGCGTATACGCCGCCGTTTCTCGTCTGCACGATAAACGACTCGTCCAGCACGATCGGCGGCATGCTGATCCGGCTGCCGTCGGTGGCGATCCGCGCGACGAAGGCGCCATCCTCGCGCGATAGCACGTGAACGTAGCCTTGCAGGTCGCCGACGACCACGTAGCGGCCGAAGGCCAGCGGCGCCGTGGCCTGTCGCCCCCCGAGCTTGTCCTGTCGCCACACGCTGGCGCCCGCCGACTTGTCGAGGGCGAGCACCGCGCCCTTGTCGTCCGTCACGTAAAGATTGCGGGTGTCCATGCCCATGCCCGCGTAACTCGACACGTCGCGCACCCATAGCTGCTGTCCGTTGACAAGGTCGAAAGCCCCGAGCCGGCCCTGGAAGGCGGCGGCATACACCGCGCGCCCGTCCGCCACCGGCGAACTGGCGATGTCCGCGATGCGCTCGAGTTCAGTCGCGCCGCGCGGCAGGGACACCGCGGCCTCCCAGCCCACGGCCCCGTTGGTGACCGCGAGCGCGACCAACCGCCCGCCCGGAAAGCCGACGAACACGCCGCCGCGCGTCACCACCACGCCGGCGGTCGAACGGATCGCGAGCGGCGGCAGCTGACGCTGGTAGAACCAGCGCCGCTGACCGCTGACCGCATCGAGCCCGAACACCCGGTTGTCCCCGCTGCGCGCGATCACGAACCCGTCGGCCATCTGCGGCGGCGCGAGCACTTCGCTCGACAGCTGCGCGCGCCACAGTTCCTTGCCCGTGGCATCCAATGTGATCACCTCGCCGCGGGCGGAACCCACCGCGGACATCCGCCCGTCGCTGCCGACACCGCCCGACAGCCGCGTCTTGAGGTCGGTCCGCCAGACGGCTTTGCCGTCGCGGGCGCTGAGCAGGGTGACCGTACCGGCTGCGTTGGCCACGAGGATGCCGCCGTCGACCACCACCGGGGTGAACATCGCCCGCTCTGCGGGACCGGCTGCCGCCTGCCACAGGACTTTCAGCGTGGCGGACGGCTTGAAGACCACCAACTCGGAGGGCTTGGGACCCGAAGCGCCGAATGCCCAGTCATAGGTACTCGCCATCGAGTCGGACACCTTCTCGCCCATGCCACTGAACATGCCGCACCCCGTCGCCAGCAGGGTTGCGGAGGCGAGCAACAGCAGCCCACCCAGGCGGCGCAGGAGACCGGCACGGCTCACTGGGCGGTTCCGAGCGCGTCCAGTTTGACCTGCACGACCTGACGCTGCGGGCTGCGGGCGTCGCTTTTGTCGAGCGCCAGCTGATATTGCGCGCGCGCTTCCGCCTTATTGCCCTGCGCGGCGAACACATCGCCCTTCAGGTCCGCGTACAGCGGTGCCATCGCGTCGGGCACCTTGGCATCCAGCAACTTCAGCGCGCCGGCCATGTCCTGGTCATCGAGCAGCACACCGGCGAGCCGCAGCCGGGCGATGTCGCGCATTTCCGGCGAACGTCCGTGCTCGACCACCCATTCCAGTTGCGCTTTCGCCGCCGCGCGGTCCGCCGTGTCGAACGCCGCCTTGGCGGCCATCAGCCCCGCCATGGCGGCGTACGCCGTGCGACCGTAATCCTTCTGCAGCGTCGCGGCGAGGTCGCGCACCTTGCGCGCATCCCCCGCCCGGGCAGCCTGGTCGACCTGCTGGTAGAGCGCGGCGCCCGCCACGGACTGGCGGTCGTTCCACGCCCGCCATCCGTAAAACGCCGCGACTCCCAGCACCGCGACCGCGACCGCGAGCACGACAAGCTTGCCGTACTCGTGCCACCAGCCCTTCAGCGCCGCGATTTGTTCCTGTTCTTCGAGATCGAATACCGCCATGCCCTCATCCTTTTCTGATCAGTGCGATCGCTTCCGCGATCGTCGTTCGCACCTGCGCCTGCGCGTCGCGCAGCGCCTTCACACCCACTTCGCCCGCTGCCGCCTCGTCGTCGCCGACGATGACTGCATAGCGCGCGCCGCTCGCGTCGGCACGCTTCATCTGCGCTTTGAACGCACCGCCGCCGCCGTGCAGAATCGTGCGCAGCCCCGCCTCGCGCAGCGCCTCGGCCGCGCGCCGCGCGACGGCGCCGGCACGCTCACCCTGGTGCACCACGTAGACCTCCACCGCACCGCCGGTGCCGGGCGGCGCACCCGCCTGCTCCAGCAGCAGCACGATGCGTTCGACGCCCATCGCAAACCCGATCGCGGGCGCCGGCTTGCCGCCCAGATGCGCGATCAGGCCATCGTAGCGGCCGCCGGCGCAGATCGTGCCCTGCGCGCCGAGGCGGTCAGTGACCCATTCAAAGACGGTGCGGTTGTAGTAATCGAGGCCGCGCACCAGGCGCGCATTCACCGTGTAAGGGACCTGCGCCTCGCGCAACAGTTCCTGCAGCGCCTCGAAATGCGCGCGCGAGTCCGGCCCAAGACTGTCGAGCAGACTGGGGGCGGTGTGGATCACGTCCACCATTGCGGGGTTCTTGCTGTCGAGCAGGCGCAGGGGGTTCTGATGCAGGCGCCGCGCCGCTTCGGCGTCGAGCGCACCGGCGTGCCGCTCGAAATGCGCGATCAGCCCATTGCGGTAGGTCTGGCGTTCAGAGGCATCGCCGATCGAATTGATCTGCAACTGGATGCCGTCGAGTCCGAGCGTGCACCACAGGCGGGCCAGCATGATGAGCTGTTCGGCGTCGACGTCGGGCCCCGGGAAGCCGAGCGCTTCCGCGTCGAACTGGTGGAACTGGCGCGTGCGCCCTTTCTGCGGCCGCTCGTGGCGGAACATCGGCCCCGCCGTCCACACGCGCTGCGGACCGTTGTAAAGCAGATTGTGCTGAATTGCGGCGCGCACCACGCCCGCCGTCGCTTCCGGGCGCAGCGTGAGGCTGTCGCCGTTGAGGTCGGTGAAGGTGTACATCTCCTTCTCGACAATGTCGGTCACCTCGCCGATCGCTCGCGCGAACAGCGGCGTCGGTTCGATCAGCGGCGTGCGCAGGTTGCGGTAGCCGTAGAGGCGGAACACCGCGCGCACGGCGTCCTCCAGAAACTCCCAGTGGGGAGTGGCGTCAGGCAGCACGTCGTTCATGCCGCGCACGGCTTGAATGGGATTCATGGATTTCACTGGCGGGGCGCCGGGCGCCCCGCGACGGTCAATGGACGGGTTCGGCGGCCGCGGACGGCGCGGCGGCGCGCGCCTGCGCGCCGTAGGTGTCCTGCACGTAACGTTCGATGATGGCCTCGAACTCCTCGGCGATGCGATCGCCCTTGAGTGTTACCGTCTTCACGCCGTTCACGAACACCGGCGCCACCGGCGTCTCGCCGGAACCCGGCAGGCTGATGCCGACGTTGGCGTGCTTGCTCTCGCCGGGGCCGTTCACCACGCAGCCCATCACGGCCACGTGCATGTTTTCCACGCCAGGATGGCGCTCGCGCCACACCAGCATCTGCTCGCGCAGATAGCGCTGGATGCGGTCGGCGAGTTCCTGGAAAAAGGTGCTGGTGGTGCGTCCGCAACCCGGACAGGCGATCACCAGCGGCGTGAACGAGCGCAGTCCCATGGTCTGCAGGAGTTCCTGCGCCACCACCACTTCGCGCGTGCGGTCGCCCCTGGGTTCCGGGGTCAGTGACACGCGGATGGTGTCGCCGATGCCCTCCTGCAGCAGCACCGCCATCGCCGCGCTGGACGCGACAATGCCCTTGGACCCCATTCCCGCCTCGGTCAAACCGAGGTGCAGCGGGTAGTCGCAGCGCGCCGCCAGATCGCGGTACACCGCGATCAAGTCCTGCACGCCGCTCACCTTGCATGACAACAGGATACGGTCGCCCGGCAGGCCCAAGGCTTCGGCCTGCGCTGCACCTTCAAGCGCAGACGCCACGAGCGCGCGGCGGGTGACGACGGCCGCGTCCGCCGGCTGCGCCTCGCGGGCATTGTCGTCCATCATCCGCGCGAGCAGCGCCGGGTCGAGGCTGCCCCAGTTGACGCCGATCCGCACGGATTTGGCGTAGCGGCAGGCGATTTCGATCATGGTCGCAAACTGTTCGTCCCGCTTGGTCCCGCGGCCGACATTGCCCGGGTTGATGCGCAGCTTCGCGAGCGCCTCCGCACAGGCCGGATGCTGAGTGAGCAGGCGGTGACCGTTGAAGTGAAAATCGCCGACCAGCGGCACGTCCACCCCTTTCGCCGCCAGGCGGTCCCGGATGTGGGGCACCGCCGCCGCCGCGTCCGCGGTATCGACCGTGATCCGCACCACCTCGGAACCCGCCCGCGCAAGGGCGGCGACCTGCGCTACCGTCGCTTCGATATCCGCAGTGTCCGTGTTGGTCATCGACTGCACGACGATCGGCGCGCCCCCGCCGACCGCGACGCTACCGACCATCGCGCGGCGGGATACCCTGCGCGCAGCCGGTCCGTAGACAGGCGGATTCAGACAGGACGTCATGACCATCAGTCCAGCGTGAGCCGGGCGACGTCGACTTTCACGTGCGGCGCCAGGTCGAACGGGCGGTCGTTGACCTTCATCCGCACGCCGGCCGCGTTGCCGATGATGAACGAGAGCGGCGGCGTGCCGCTGATCGTCTGCGCGCTGCCGGCCAAATTGGTCTGTGAATACAGCTTGCGGCCCTCGGCGTCGCGCACCTCGACCCACGACTCCCGTTCGAACTGCAGCTGGATCACATGATCGCCCGGCTTGCGCGGGACAGGCACGGGCGCCATCGTCTCAGGCGCAGCAGCGGCCTCGGCCGGCACCGGCATATTGCCGCCGCTTGCCGGGGCGCTGTTCGCGCTGGCGGCCGGCGCCGGCGCCAACGGTGGTGCGACCGCCAGCGGCGCGGGATCGGCGCCGTCATCAAGCGCCAGGTACAGCCCCACCGGCACCGCCAGCGCGAGGCCGATGGCCGCATAGCGCACCCACGAAAGATCGAGCCCCGCCGAAAACGGCGCGCCGACGGTGGGCGGCACATCGGGGATTATGGACGGCGCCGGCGCCAGCGAGGGCTGGCTTGCCACCACGGCTTCCGGATCGAGCTTGACCAGCCGCGCATAGTTGCGCAGGAACCCGCGGACGAACACCGGGCCGGGCAGCTTGTCGTGCGCATCTGTTTCCAGCGCCTCGATCTGATGCGTCGACAGCCGGAGATGACGGGCGATGTCGGCGGCGGCCAGGCCCTGCGCCTCGCGCGCGGCACGCAGGCGCGCGCCCGCGCCGATTACCGTCGATGCCGGCGCAATTGCGTCCGTCAGCGGCGCGGCGGCATCGTTCACTCGAACCTCCCGGCCTGCATCAGCAGCGCTTCACGCGAGTCGGGGAAACTGCGGCGCAACTGGGCTCCGTAGCTCGCCTCGCTATTGCGGTCGCCGAGCTTGCGTTCGATGCGTAAGCCGAGCCAGAGCACCTGGGCGTTGGGGTTGTTCACGCGGCGTACGAGTTGGGTCATGTAGCGCTTGGCCTCGATCGTGTTGCCGCGGCCGTATTCGATGCTGGCGAGGTTGAAGAGCGCCTCGATCTGCCCGGGATTCAGGCGCAGCGCGTTCTTGAAGTGATCCTCGGCAGCGGCGGTCTCGCCACGCTGGAGTGCGCAACTCCCGGCATTGGCCCAGGCCCGCTCCGGCGTTTTGTACAGCGGGTTCTTTGCCGCCGCCAGCAGACGCTCAAGGCCTTCCTTCTCGCGCTTGCGCACGCACAGGTAGAACCCGTAGTTGTTGTTGATCTCAGGGTCGTCGGGCGCGATCCGCAGCGCGCGCCGGAAGCTGGCATCGGCCTTTTCGTCATCGCGCAACTGCATGTAGATCAACCCGTACACGCCGTACGCTGGCGCATAGTCGGGGTTGCCCTTCAGCGCCTCCCCCGCCTCCTCCAGCGCGACGCCAAAATTGCCCAGCTCGAGGTAGCCGGCCGCGAGTTCGGTGTGGATGCGCGAGCGGTCCCGCCGCTTGTCGGCGTCCAGTTCCGCCAAGCGCTTGGCGTCCATCTTGACGGTTTCCCGCTGCGGCTTGGCGGCGGCGGGTGCGGCCGCTGGTGGATTCTGCGAACAGCCGGTCACCAGGGCCGCAACGGCCAGTGTGGCGCTCAGACGCACGGGACTCATGCGGCGACTCCCGCAGGGGCACGCACTGGACGCGGCGTGCGCCGGTCCTGCACGCGCCCCGCCAGTTGCCCGCAGGCGGCGTCGATGTCGTCACCACGCGTCTTGCGGATGGTGGTGGTAATCCCCGCCGTCATCACGATGTCGCGAAAGCGCGCGATCGCCGTCGGCCCAGACCGCTCGAAGCCGGAGCGCGGGAAGGGATTGAACGGAATCAAATTCAGCTTGCACGGCACGTCCGCGACCAGCGCCACGAGTTCGTGGGCGTGCGCCGGCGTGTCGTTCACGTCTTTCAGCATGACGTATTCGAAGGTCACGAAATCGCGCGGCGCTTTCTCGATATAGCGCACGCAGGCCGCCATCAGCGCTTTCAGCGGCCACTTGCGGTTGATCGGCACCAGGGTATCGCGCAGCGCGTCGTTCGGCGCGTGCAGCGACACCGCCAGCGCCACCGGGCAGGTGTCGCGCAGCCGGTCCATCTGCGGCACGAGGCCCGAGGTGGAGAGGGTGACGCGGCGCCGGGACAGCCCGTAGGCATCGTCGTCGAGCATCAACTGCATCGCCGCGACGACCGCGTCGAAATTCGCCAGCGGCTCGCCCATGCCCATCATGACGACGTTGCTGATCGGCCGCTCGGTGGTGGTACCCCGCCCGAGCAACCGGTTGGCGGTCCACAACTGGCCGATGATCTCGCCCACGCCGAGGTTGCGGTTGAAGCCCTGGCGGCCGGTCGAGCAGAACGCGCATTCCAGCGCGCAGCCCGCCTGCGAGGATACGCACAGCGTGCCGCGCTGGGTCTCGGGAATGAATACCGTCTCGATCGCATTGCCGGTGCCGACGTCGAACAGCCACTTGCGCGTGCCATCGGTAGCCACCGTGTCGGAAAGCACCCGCGGCGGCGCGATTTCCGCATGCTGGTCCAGCTTGTCGCGGAACACTTTCGCCATGTCGGTCATGGCCTCGAACCCGGCGGCGCCCGCGTGATGAATCCAGCGTTTCAGCTGGCGCCCGCGATACGGCTTCTCCCCCAGTCCGGCAACGAACGCGGCGAATTGCGGCGGATCGAGATCGAGGAGATTAGTTTTCATGGTCGCAGTCAGCGGCCGCGCCTAGCGCGAGAAAATCTCCGCGCTCGGGAAAAAGTAGGCGATTTCGTTGCACGCGGTGTCCGGGCCGTCGGAACCGTGCACCGCGTTGGCGTCGATGCTCTGCGCGAAGTCGGCGCGGAGGGTGCCCTTGACCGCCTTCTTGGGATCGGTCGCCCCCATCAGGTCGCGGTTCTTCTGGATGGCGTTCTCGCCTTCGAGCACCTGTACCATCACCGGGCCGGACAGCATGAAGTCCACCAGTTCGCCGAAGAAGGGCCGGCTCTTGTGCACGGCGTAGAAGCCTTCCGCCTCCTGGCGCGACATGTGCATCATGCGCGCCGCGACCACTTTCAGCCCGGCCTGTTCGAAACGGGAATAGATCGGGCCGATCACGTTTTTAGCCACGGCGTCCGGCTTGATGATCGACAAAGTGCGTTCAATAGTCATTGTTGTAAGGCAACCAAGAGTTGGGAAACCTGCGCGCGAACGCAAGTTCAACGTCCCGCCGCTGCCTTCCTGCTTTAAGCAACGCTCAGAAGCGGTTGAACCTTTTGAAGGTTTCGGGTTTTTACTAGCCGGCGAGGATACCACGAGCCAATGCTTGATTAAAGCCTATCCAATAAAAAACAAGGGCTTATGCCGCTCAATCCATCCCGGCGGGCTGCCACCCCGGCAGCATTCCCGGCTCGCCGGGACCCGCTTGCCAGGCGGCGTCAATCGAGACCCCGGGCGCTGCCGCAAGTTCGCCGTTCACATACAACAACGGCCAGGCGTCCCGGATCCACGCGGCGACGCCGGCTTCCTGCAGCAGGTTCTTGAGACTGCGCGCCGCACGGCCCGGCTCGGGCCGCAGGCGCTCCCCGCCCTGCCGCACGCGGACCTCCACGCGGCGGCCGCGAAGGCGCGCAGCGGACAGGCCTTGTCCAAGCGCCGGTGTCATCGTCAGCGTACCGCCCAGCGCAGAAACGGCTAGACGCCGCTCTCCTGCCCAGCGCAGGTTCAGGTCGCGCGCGGCGGGCCGCACCGCCACCAGATGCACCGTGCCGCGATGACGCCGGAGCGCGGCATCGCCCCACGCCACATTCACCTGCGCATCCGCCCGCGCGGTCGTCAACTGACGCAAGGCTTCCTGGAGTCGCACCGCCGGCGGCGGCGGCACACCGTGTTCGGCAATGAACCAGCGCAGTACGTTCTCAGCGCGTGCAGGTACCAGCGCCTGCAGCGCCGCTACCGACAGCCGGTCGGCGGCCGCGCCGGCATCGGCCCGCGCCAAGCTGGCCTCCAGCGCCACGCTGGAAGCGGCCAGCGCGGCGGCCCTCGCCAGCGTGCGCCGCGCCTGCGGAAAGTGCTCCTCGATCAGCGGCAGCACGCGCTGCCGCAGGAAATTGCGGTCGTGGCGCGTATCCGTATTGCTTTCGTCTTCGACCCAGGCGAGTCGGCGCCGGCGCGCGTAATCGGCGAGCACCGCGCGCGGCACTCCGAGCAAGGGTCGCAGCAATTTCGGGCCCGCAGCGCCCGCCAGCGGACGCGTGACGGGAATGCCCGCGAGCCCGCGCGTGCCCGCGCCGCGCAGCAAACGATAGAGCACGGTCTCCGCCTGGTCGTCGGCATGGTGGGCGGTCGCGATCCAGTCGGCTTTCTGGGCGGCGAAGGCCGCGAGCCGCAGCGTCCGCGCCTGGGCTTCAAGGCTGTCGCGTCGCGGCACCTGCACGCGCACGACGGTGAGCGGAATCTTGCGTGCCCGGCATTGGACGCGGCAGAACGTGGCCCAGCGGGCTGCGTGCGGGCTCAGTTGATGGTTGACGTGCAGTGCGCGCAACGTGAAGCGGCGGCGGGACGCCATGCGCGCAAGGAGGTCGAGCAGGACGATGGAGTCGAGTCCGCCGGACAGGGCCACCACCACCCGCTCGCCGGCCGCGACGTGCGCCGCGAGGCAGGCGCCGGCCGCGTCGGCCGCGGAACTCTCAGGTCTCTTCGGCTTCCTTGAACTTGCCATAGCTCATCAGCCGCGCGAAGCGCTTCTCGAGCAGATCGTCGACGGATTTGCCGGCCATCGTGCGCCAGGTGTCCTGCAGGGCTTTCTTCAGCGCCTGCACCATGGCCTCAGGATCGCGGTGCGCGCCGCCCAGCGGCTCGGGCACGACCTTGTCGACGAGCCCCAGCGTCTTCAGGCGCGCCGCGGTGATGCCCAGCGCTTCCGCCGCCTGCGGCGCATGCTCCGCGCTCTTCCACAGGATGGACGCGCAACCCTCCGGCGAAATCACCGAATAGGTCGAGTATTGCAGCATCAGCAAAGCATCACCCACCGCGATGGCGAGCGCGCCGCCCGAACCGCCCTCGCCGATCACCGTGCACACGATCGGCACGCGCAGTTCCGCCATCGCGTAAAGGTTGCGACCGATCGCCTCGGACTGGCCGCGCTCCTCCGCACCGACCCCGGGATAGGCGCCGGGCGTGTCGATGAAAGTAAAGACCGGTGCGCCGAACTTCTCCGCGAGCTTCATCAGGCGCAGCGCCTTGCGGTAGCCCTCGGGCTTGGGCATGCCGAAATTGCGGTGGATCTTTTCCTTGGTGTCGCGGCCTTTCTGGTGGCCGATCGCGACCACAGTCTGGCCGTTGAAGCGAGCCAGACCGCCGACGATGGCGGCGTCGTCGGCGAACGCGCGGTCGCCATGCAGCTCCTCGAAGTCGGTGAACAGGCCCTGGATGTAGTCCAGCGCGTAGGGCCGCTGCGGATGGCGTGCGACCTGCGACACCTGCCACGACGTGAGCTTGGCGTAGATATCCTTGGTCAGCGTCTGGCTATTCTTCCGCAGGCGCGCGATCTCGGCGGAAATGTCCAGCGCGGAATCGTCCTGCACGAAGCGCAGTTCTTCGATCTTCTGCTCGAGTTCGGCGACCGGCTGCTCGAAATCCAGGAAGGTGGTCTTCATGGGGGCGGGATGATACTCCTCGGAGCGGAATGGGCCCTGCGCCGGGCTAATACCATGCGATGTCAGTGCCCCGGGGGTCGTTCGCCGCGATGGGTTTGCCGTCCACGGGCGCAAACACGACCTGCAGGTTGCCCCAGCGCCGCCCCGCCGCCCGCAGCTGGTGCCCCTTCTCGGTGAGCGCCGCGCGCCAGGCTGCGTCGAAGCCTTCGGGCTCGATCTCGATGACGTCCGGCAGGAACTGGTGGTGGTAGCGCGGCGCCGCGACGATGCGCGCGGGATCGGGCTGCGGCGTGCGCAGGTAGTCCAGCACCGCGAGCAGCACCTGGCTGACGATGCGGGAGCCGCCCGGTGCGCCCAGCACCAGCACGCCGCGCGCGTCCTCCACGAAGGTCGGCGTCATGCTCGACAGCGGACGCCGGCCCGGCGCGATGGCATTGGCCGCCCCGCCCACCAGCCGGAACGCGTTCGGCAGGTCCGGCGCCAGTGAAAAATCATCCATCTCGTTGTTGAGCAACACGCCGGTGTCGCCGGCCACCAGCCCGGCGCCGAACAGCAGGTTGATCGTCAGCGTCGCCGCCACACGATTGCCGTCGCCGTCCACGATGGAAAAATGCGTGGTGTTCGGGCTGCCGGCGCCACGACTGGCGCGCGGCATCCCGTCTTCGAGCAGGCGCTCGCTCGGCGTCGCCTGCCGGCGGTCGATGCTGCGCGCGAGGGCGTAGTTGTAGGGCGTGCTGATCAGCGCCGCCTGCGGCAACGGCGTCTGGTCGGGGTCGCCCAGATGCAGTGCGCGGTCGCGGAATGCGCGCCGCAGGGCTTCGGCGACCAGGTGCGCGGTTGCCGGCTCGCGCGCATCGCCGAGCGTAAAGGCCTCCAGCATGCGCAGCGATTGCGCCAGCGCGATGCCACCGGCGGAAGGCGGCGGCGCCGTGACGATGCGCGCACCGCGGTACGCGATCACGATTGGCGCACGTTCGACGACCTGGTAAGCGCTGAGGTCGGCGAGCGTCCAGCGGCCGCCGGCACGATTGACGGTCGTAACCAGAGCCTCCGCCACGCCGCCGCTATAAAAGCCGTCGCGCCCGTCCTGGCCCAGCCGTTCCAGCGTCGCGGCCAGCGCGGGCTGGCGCAAAAGATAACCGGGCGCCGGCGCGCGTCCATCGTCGAGAAACACCCGGGTGCCGGTGCCCTCGCGCAGGGCGCGCTCGCGCAGTTTGGCGATCCTCGCGTAACGGACATCGACCGCGAACCCGTTGCGCGCAAGCCCCACCGCGGGTGCCAGCGATTGCGCCAGCGGAAGACGTCCATAACGTTCAGCGACATGCACGAGCGCGGCCGGTACGCCGGGAATCGCGACTGCGGTACCACCCTCGGTGGTGGCGCCAGGGACCGGCTTGCCGTCGGCACGCAGGTAATCGGTGCTGCGCACGCCGGCCGGCGCGGTTTCACGGCTGTCGACAAAGACATTGCGGCCATCGGCGGCACGATGCAGCAGCCAGAAGCCGCCGCCGCCCAGGCCGGAGGAATACGGCTCGACCACCGCCAGCGCTGCCGCCACGGCAACGGCGGCATCAAAAGCGTTGCCGCCCGCGGCCAGCACCTGCTCGCCGGCCCGCGTGGCCTGCGGATGCGCCGACGCGATCGCAGCGCCGGAAACGACAAGCGGCTGGGCCGCCGCAACGGACAGCGGCGCGAAGCACGCCCAGGCCAGCAGCGCGACGGCGCGCGTGCACTTCAACGCTGCAGCCAGCCCTTGAAGTAGGCCTCGGCCCGGTTTTTGGCGTCTTCAGTGGCCGTCTTGTTGGCGGCCACCGCCTGGCGCGCGGCGCCGGGATCGTCGAAGGCGTGCGCGGCGCCGTCGTATTTGACGAAGGTCAGGTAGCGCGTGCGGTCGCGCACGTCGCTGGCCAGGCGCTCGCAAATCGCGGGCGACACTTCTTCGTCGGCGCCGGCGATCATCAACAGGAGGCCCGAATACGGCCGGTAGTAGGTCTTGGACTGCGCGGCACAGCCCGGGTACATTGCGATCGCCGCGCGGAAGCCCCCGGAATCGGAACTCGCGAGGTTCGCGTAGCGATCCAGGTCGAGTGCGGCCAGCACCGTCATCGCGCCGTTCGACCAGCCCTGCACGCCGATGCGCTTCGCGACAACGTCCGTCCGCCCGCGCAGGTAGTCCATCGCGCCGTAGGCATCGTCCGGGCGCACGGTCTGCTCGCTCACCTCGGTAGGCCTGTCCTTGTACGAATGGACGGGAAAGCCCTGCGGGTAACCGCGCGGCCCGAAACTGTCCACCAGCAGCGCGATGTAGCCGCGCTCCGCCCAGAAACGGCCCCACATCAGGTGGCGCTGCGAGAGTGTGTTTTCGTCGAATCGATCCCGCGCCGCCGACGAGTACGGCCCGCCCCGGCCGTGCAGCATCACGATGCCGGGAAATTTCCCGGGCTCGGACTTGCCGGCATTCTGGTTGGTCATGAACGGTTCCATCAGCGACCGCATGCGCCCCGGCGGCGGCGGCCGGAACAGGTAGCCGACCAGCTCGGTGCGGCCGTCGCGGCTCTGGAACTTGACCGGTTCGGGCTTCACGCGTTCCGCCTCGTCCTCCGCACCGAAGGCCGGCGACAGGGTGCCCCACAACAGCACCGGCAGCAGGAAGAGTCGCAGCAGCATTGTTATTTTCATTTTCAGTATGACCGCCATCGATCGCTAGGCATGCGCGTAAAGTAACGCCGAAGCTGCGGCACGGCAAGCGCTCCCCGCGAAAGCGGAAGCCGCCGGGCCCGAGGCTTGACCCCGCGATGGGGGGGCGCTAAGTTCCGGCGCTCCCTGCTTCCGGCTTCCCGCTTACCCATGCACAACACAGCGTACATGAAGCAGCCCTACGCCGCCGGCAAAACCGTGACGACGACGATCGGCATCCTGCGCCGGCGTGCGCCGACCGAGGGCTGAGGACGCCGTGCGGCGCGCCGTCCTGCTCGCCGCAGCCATCGTCTGCGGCACGAGTCCGCAGGCCCACGCCGACCTGTGGGGGTATGTGGACGAAAACGGTGTCTCCCACTTCGCCACCGAAAAACGCGACGACCGCTACACCCTCTTCTTCAAGGGCCGCTCCAGCCTCGACCCCCCGCCACCGGCGCCGGCACCCGCGGCCGGAACCGCACTGCAGGACACACGTCTGTACCAGCGCGTGGCCAATCACCCCAACCTCCTGCGCTACGCGCCGCTGATCGACGAACTTGCGCGCGTGCATGCCCTGGACCCCGCGCTGGTCAAGGCCATCATCGCCGTGGAATCGGGCTTCGAGCCCTCGGCCGTCTCGCCGAAAGGCGCGGTTGGGCTGATGCAGGTGATCCCCGCCACCGGGATGCGCTACGGACTCGCCGCCGATCGTCACCGCACGGTGGAACAGAAACTCGCTGACCCCGCGACCAATCTGCGCATCGGCACGCGTTACCTGCGCGACCTGCTCGCGCGCTTTGCCAACGACCTCACCCTCGCCCTCGCGGCCTACAACGCCGGTGAAGGCGCGGTCGAGCGGTACGGCAACCGCGTGCCGCCCTTCCCCGAAACGCAGGAATACGTGCGGCTCGTGCAGCAGTTCCATCTGCTTTACCGGCCGCCACCGCCGCCGCCCGCACCGCGCAAGGGCAAGCCCGTGCTGATCCTGCCTTCGCGCGACGGGCCCTGATCCGCGTGGGAAGGTATTCGATGCGCGGGCACTGGCTGATCCTCGGCGGTGCGGCCGCCGTGCTGTGGGGCGCGGTCGTCGTCTGGCAGGCGGTGCCGCGCGTGACCGCGGCCGGCCGCGAAGCCCGCACCCGGCTGATTCAGGAAAACCGCCTGTGGGAAACCGATCCGCTGTACGCCGGCACGCCGAAAGCCTGGACCACTTTCGCCGCCTGGTTGCTCACTGACGGCCAGTTGCTGGAGCGGGTGCGCGCCCGTCAGCCGGAACAGGCCGAAGCCATCGAGACCGAATACCAGCGCGACCGCTTCCTCGCGCTCGCCCCCATCGCACTGACCGCCGTCGCCGCGTGGGGCGGGCCGATCGGCTTCGTGGCGGCCGGGCTGTGGTGGCGCCGACGGCGCAGTGCGCCCTAACGGGCGGACGCCCGCCGCGCTTCGCCGCGCATCATGAAAGCCCCGCCGCCCAGCAGCGCAGACGTCAGCCAGAACGCGGGACCGAGGCCGAACGCGGAGCCGAGGCTGCCAAAGACTACCGGCACGAAAATCTCCGTCACCTTGTTGAAGGTCTGCCGCAAGCCCATGGCCTCGCCGGCGCGCCCTTCCGGCGCGCGGCTGTAGGTCAGCATCATCGCCAGCGGCGTGCAGCAGCCGAGGCCGAGGCCGAACGCGACGGACAGCGCAACCAGCACGCCGAATTCGTGCACGAAGGGAAAGCCCAACAGCGTGATCGCACCGAGCATCAGGGTGAAGGCGAGCACCCGTTCCTCGCCCATGCGCCGGGCCAGGGCCGGCAGCAGCGCCCGTGCCACCAGCATCGCACCGCCGAACGTTCCGATCACGATGCCGATGCGCGTCGGCGTGAGGCCGATCGCGTGACCGTAGAGCGGCATGTAGAAGTTGAACAACTCCATGCCCGTCTCGATGATCCCGCTCACCACCAGCGCCCGCACCAGCGCCGGGCGACCCAGCAGGTCGAGGGAACTGGGTCTGGGCCCCGCGGGCGTCGCCACCTGAGGCCGCGGCAGGCGGCGGCCCGCATAAAACAGGAAAGCCACCGGAAACAGCGGCAGTACGGCCAGCACCAGATAGGTATTCGTATAGCCGACCGCATCGATGGAAAAGCCCGCGAGCGGCGGTCCGACCAGCGCGGTCACGCTGTTGCCCATGCTGTAAAGACTGAAATGGCGGGTGCGGCTGGCGACGTCGCCCCACGCGCCCACCAGATGCTGCCCCGCCACCGTGTAGAAGATGTAGCAACCGCCGATCAGCAGTACCGCCACGTAGAGCGTGACCATCCCCGGCAGAAGAAAACACAGCAGGAGTCCGCCGGCGAGTCCAGCCGAACCCACCAGCATCGGCCCGCGCGGGCCGTAACGGTCGGACACGCGGCCCGCGAACACCGCCAGCCCGGCCGGCAGCAGCGAGAACAGCGCAAACAGCAGGCCGACGGCAAAGGGCTGCGCCCCGAGGTGCAGCGCATCGAGCGTGACGAGCACTTTCACGCCCTTGAAACTCACGTGATTCATCACGGTGAGCAGGACCAGCCACCAGAAACTCATGCGCGCATTCTATAGAATCGCCGTTTTCCGCGACTCCCACACACGAAGAGGCAACGCATGGAACTACGCAACATCGGCTTGATGAGCCCCGGCGACATGGGACAGGCGATCGCCGGCCAGCTGAAGGCAAAGGGGTTCAACGTCCTGACCGCGCTCGGCGCGCGCAGCCCACGCACCCAGGGTCTGGCCCGCGCAGCGGGGCTGACGGACACCGGCGCGCTGGAAGCGCTCGTGACGACCTGCGACCTCGTCATCTCCGTCATGAACCCCGGCTCCGCCGTCGGCTTCGCGCGCGAATTCGCCGCGGCGATGCAGGCTAGCGGCAAGCACCCGGTGCTGCTGGAAGGCAACGCGGTGTCCCCCGATACGGTGCGCGAGATCGAGAGGATCGTCGTTGCCGCCGGCGGCAGCCTGCTGGACGGCGGCATCATCGGACCGCCGCCACGCAACGCCGGCAAGATCCGGCTCTACGTGTCCGGCCCCGGGGCAAAGGCGCTGGAAGCCCTGGGCACGGACGCCATCTCGGTGCGCTTCGTGAGCGAACGCGTCGGCGACGCTTCCGCCGTCAAGATGTGCTACGGCGCGGTCACCAAAGGCATCCTCGGGCTCGGCCTGCAGCTCTTCATGGCCGCCGAACGCATGGGCGTGGCCGAACCGCTGATGGCCGAGGTCAAGGCGAGCCGCAAGGACATCCACGACTTCGTGCTGAACGGCCTGCCCGTGATGCCGCCGAAGGCCTACCGCTGGGTGCCGGAGATGGACGAAATCGCCGCGACTTTCGCCGCCGCGGGCCTCACCCCCAAAATGCTGGAGGGGGCGTCAGCGCTCTACGCGTTCGTGGCGGAAACGCCGCTCGGCAAGGAAACGCCGGAGAACCGGGACCAGTCGCGGACGGGTATGGACGTGGTCAGGCAGCTGGCGGCGATCCGCTGAAGGGCGGCCGCCGCGCTAGCTGTCGACGCGGTACATCGACCGCCGGTCGCGGTCGTAGTGGATGACGTGCTCGGGCTTGTCACCCAGGGTGTGGCCCAGCACGATGACGCCGGAGCCGTCGAGCAATAACTCGCCGCGCAGCACGTGCACCTCTTCCCCGGTATCGCGGGTGACGAAGGTGCCGTTGATGGAGTGGTCGATCAGGTAGAAGTGCGTGCGCAGCAGCCGCATAGTCAGGTGCTGGCGTGAGGAAAACTTGTCGGCCACCACGAGATCGCATTCGCGGCCGCGGCCGACCAGCGCTTCCGGTTTCTTCTGGTCGATGCGGACCGACTCCTCGCCGTGGCGCAGCACCAGGCTGCCGGTGTCGCCCGGGATCACCCGCTGCAGGCTGAGGTTGACGTCGGTGAGGTTGGTATTGTCCTTGCGCCAGAGCACCTGGAACACCGTGGACTCATCGGTATTGCCCTTCAGCACCGAGCGGAACACCGGTCGCACGCAGGCCTTAAGGCTGTCGGAGAGCTGGACCTCGGTCGCCTCGGTGGTGAGGATCTGCTCCTCGGCCGCCACCGCCGTCAGGTAGGCCGCGATGTTGACGGTATCGCCAAAGACATCGGTGTCCTCCAGCAACACCATCCCGTAATGCAGGCCGCAGTGGATCTTGACCGGGTGGCGCCCCGGACGCCGCTCGTTGACGAGCGATTGCATGTCGCTGGCGGCGAGCAGGCCGTTGTCGGCGGTGTCGAAGACGCACATGATCTCGTCGCCCATCGACTTGACGACCCGGCCCTTGTAACGCTCCACGACCGTGTGCAATAACGTCAGGCAGGCGTCCACCACGGTGCGCGCATTACTGTCGCCCAGCGTCTGGTAAAGCTTGGTGCTGCCGCAGATATCCGCGAACAGTACCGCCGCCCGTTTCATTTCCCTAGCCATAGTCGATTGACTGCCGTCTTCCCGCGGTTACCAGTGGCGAATTATCCCATAGCCGCATTGGGCGAGGGGTCCGCCCCTCTTCCAGCCCGCGGCGTGTCAAGGACCACCCGTAATTTCAGCAAACAGCCGACCTGTGGCTGCACCTGTCGGGCGCCCACATCAGCGTGCACTCGGTCACGGAAACCCGCAGGGTGACGTAGCATGCGGCATGGATAAGACCGACATGCCGTTCGCCGCCGGACGCGATAACGACCGCGTGACACCCGACTACACCGGCGGTGGCCTTCTCAACCTGATGGCCAGTCTGGAAGCCGCCTGCGGCGGCACGCCGGCTGCGCCGCCCGCCACGCTCCTGCCCCCCGCCCGGCTCGCCGGCCGCCGGAACGTGGTGCTCGTGATCGTGGATGGGCTGGGCGCGCGCTACCTGGCGACACGCGGCGCCGGCAGCGCCCTCGCCCGCCATCTGCGCGGCACGCTGACCTCCGTGTTTCCGTCCACCACCGCCAGCGCGGTCACCACCACCCTGACCGGACGCGCGCCTGCGGAGCACGGCCTCACCGGCTGGCATCTGTGGCTGCCCGAAACCGGCGCCATCACCGCCGTCCTGCCGCAGAAGGCCCGCGACGGCAGCCCCTTGCTGCCGACCGATCCGGCGGCGCTGTTCCCCTGCGACTCGTTCTTTAACCGCATCGCCCGGCCCGCATACGTGGTGTCGCCGCAGGCCATCATCGACACCGTCTTCAACACGCGGCATTGCGGCCGTGCAGCCAAGGTGCCGTACGCCGCATCGGCGGACTTCTTCCCGGCGGTCGCGCGCACCTTGCGCGCCACGACCGAACCCAGCTTCATCTACGCCTACACGCCGGACTTCGACGCCCTCGCCCATGCGCACGGCGTGGGCAGTGCAGAGGCCGCTCGCGAATTCGCCGCGCTGGATGCCGCGTGGAAGACTTTCCTCGAACAAATCGCCGGCACGGATACGGTGGTCGTGCTGACCGCCGACCACGGTTTCATCGACGCGCCGGCCGAGCACCTGATCGACCTCGACGCACATCCGCGGCTCACCGCACTGCTCGCGCGGCCGCTGTGCGGCGAGCGCCGCGTCGCTTACTGCTATGTGAAGGCAGGCGCGGATGCCGAATTCCGGCGCTACGTGGCGTCCGAACTGTTGCACGCCACGGAACTCATCCCGCGCGAGGCGCTGCTCGCGTCCGGCTGGTTCGGGCCCGGCCCGGCGCATCCGCAACTCGCCAGCCGCATCGGCGACTACGCGCTGGTCATGCGCGGGGACTGGACGATCAAGGATTGGGTGCCCGGCGAGAAACGGCATCCGATGATCGGGGTGCATGCGGGGCTGACGGCGGACGAGATGCTCATACCGCTGGTATTCGCGGAGACGTAAAAGTCATTCCCCTTTGATCTTTGCTTTCCTGATGACATCGCCCCACTTGACGGTCTCCGCTGCCATCAGCTTTCCGAACTCCGCCGAGCTCATTTTTTTGGGCACGGCGCCTTGCAAGGCCAGCTTTTTCACGAGGTCCGGGGACGCCAGTCCTTCGGCAACTGCGCCGTGTAGTCGTTCGATGATGGCGGGCGGCGTCCCGCGCGGCGCGAACATGCCGAACCAGATGTACGTTTCGTACCCGGGAACGGTTTCGTTGATAGTCGGCACGTTGGGAAAATCCGGATTACGCTGCAAACCACCGGTGGCCAGCAGTTTGAGGCGCCCGCTGCTGATCTGCGTCATGACCGTCGGCAGGGAGCCGAAGTAGATCTGGGTGTTGCCGGCCATCACACTGATCGCGGCAGGACCACCGCCCTGATAAGGCACGTGCAGAATGTTGGCGCCAGTAATGATCTTGAGCAATTCCGTATTCAAGTGCGGGAAACCGCCGATGCCCGAAGATGCGTAGGTCAGCATCCCCGGCTTTGCCCTCGCCAGCGCGAGCAGCTCCTTCACGGACTTGACCGGAAGTTGCGGCGTCACGGTGAATGCACCGTCGGAAAATCCGAGCAACGCCACCGAAACAAAAGAATCGACCAGGTCGACCGGCGGATTCGGCTTGTCGATCAGAAAACCGTAGGCGGTCGAGGTGATCAATACCGTGTAACCGTCGGGCGGCGCCTGCGCACCGATCTGCAGGCCGAGGATGCTGCCGGCGCCAGCCCGGTTGTCGATGACCACCGATTGCTTGAGGCGCGCCGTCAGATCCGCTGCGACGATACGCCCCACCACGTCGGTGCTGCCACCCGGCGCCCACGGAATGATGGCGCGGATCGGGCGCTCCGGAAATTGCGCGGCCATGGCGGCAGGCGCCCACGCGCCAGATCCGGACAGCAGGCAGAGGCTGCCGATAACGAATGATTTCGCGTTCATAGCTTCCCTCCAGGGCGACGGATTTAAACGATGCTAAGATGAAGGACAGGCTCTGTCGAGCATTTTTTGCACGAGGACACCATGACAGAAAATCTCACTCTCGATGAAGTGCGCGCCATGGCATTGCGCGCGGGCCTCACCCGGCTCACGGATGACCATCTGCAGCAATTGTTGCGCGCAACACAGAAAGCGCAGCAGTGGCGGCGTGCACTGCCAACAGCGAACCTGACGCCGGCCGATGAGCCGTCGCACCTCTTTCGTCTGAGTGGAGACGAAGAGCTATGAGCGACCTGGCCTATCTCGGCATTGCCGAAGCTGCCTCGTTGCTGCGCAGCAAAAAACTCTCCTCCGTCGAGTACACAAACGCGCTCATCTCGCGCGTAGAAAAGTATGACAGCCAACTCAACGCGTTTCTGCGCTTCACGCCGGAAATCGCCCTCGAGGATGCGCGGCGAGCCGAGGCGGAAATCGCAAGCGGCCAATGGCGAGGGCCTTTGCACGGGGTGCCCTACGCGCTGAAAGACATCGTGGATTACGCCGGACTGCCGACGACGGCGCACTCGAAAATCCTCGCGGACAACGTCGCCGCCGCCGACAGCGCCGTGGCGCAGAAGCTGCGGGCGGCCGGCGGCGTATTCATGGGCAAGCTCTCAACGCACGAGTTCGCCACCGGCGGCCCGTGTTTCGATCTGCCCTGGCCGCCCGCCCGCAACCCGTGGAATCGGGATCATTTTTGCGGCGGCTCGTCGAGCGGCTCCGGCGTGGCAACCGCCGCGGGTTTCGTGCCGGCGGCGATCGGCTCCGACACGGGAGGCTCGATCCGCAATCCCGCCACGCTGTGCGGAGTCGTCGGCATGAAGGGCACTTACGGCCTGGTCAGCCGGCGCGGTGTCTTTCCGCTTGCATACTCTCTCGATCATGTCGGTCCGCTCACGCGCAGCGTCGAGGACAACGCGCTGCTGCTCGACCTCATCGCCGGACGCGACGTACTCGACCCCGCCAGCGCCGAAGCCCCCGCGGGCGGTTACGCCGCCGCCCTGCAGGGGGGCGTCAAGGGGCTGAAGATCGGCGTCATCCGTCACTTCTACCAGCGCGACATGCAGGGCGAAGCGGAGATGGTGGGCGCGATCGAAGCCGCGCTGGAGGTGCTCGCCGGGCTCGGCGCGCAGGTGCGGGAAATAGAAACCGCGCCACTGGACGAGTACGCGGCCTGCAACCGCATCATCCTTGCCGCGGAGGCCTACGCCATACACGAGCGATGGCTGCAGGAGCGCCCCGGCGACTACGCGAGCCTTACCCGCGAGCGGATTCTGGCCGGCGCTTTCATTAGTTCCGCCGACTACATCAACGCGCTGCGCGTGCGCGCCCGGCTAACGCGCGCGTTTCATGCGTTGTTTTCCGGCATCGATGTCGCGATCACCGCGAGCGCACTGGATCCCGCATGTCGCATCGATGATCCCGCGGAACTCGATCGCACTTACGGCCGCCAGGCGCGGGGGCCTTTCAACGTCACCGGCAGCCCCGCGCTCGCGGTGCCGGTCGGTTTCAGCAAGACGGGGCTGCCGCTGGGCATGCAGATCGTCGGCAAGCCTTTCAGCGAGGCGCTCCTCTACCGCGTCGGCCATGCGTACGAGCGCGCGACGAACTGGCTCGCGCGGCATCCGGTGCTTGCCGCCGGCTGAGTCGGGCCGTGGCGGGCATCCCCGGTTACCGGCGCTGGATGAGATACTGATTCCCAAAGCACCATGAAAGCAACCACCGCCATCGTTGAGCGCATCGAGCATCGCATCCTCATGATCCGTGGTCACAAGATCATGATCGATGCCGATCTCGCTGGGCTCTATGGCGTCTCGACCGGTCGCTTTAACGAGGCCGTGCGGCGCAATCTCGCGCGCTTTCCGCACGATTTCATGTACCAGCTCACCGACGCGGAGCATGCCGCTTTGAGATCGCAAATTGCGATCTCAAACACCGGCCGTGGTGGTCGCCGCTACGCCCCTTGCGCCTTCACCGAACACGGCGCAATCATGGGGCAACCATCCTGAATACGCCGCGCGCCACCGAAGTATCCGTATACATGGTACGGGCGTTTGTACAAGTAAGAGAGCTGGCCGCGACGCACCACGACCTCGCCAGGCGGCTCAACGAATTGGAGAAGAAAACCGAAACACTGGCGATGCAACACGATGCCTTCAGCCGCAATGCACGCGCGCAACTCAAACATGTGTTTGAAGCGATACGGGCGCTGATGACTCCGCCTGATCCACCTAAACGACCTATCGGCTTTGTCACACCGGAACAGAAAGACGACAAAGCCAAGAGCAAGACGACAAAGGGCGCGATATTGCTATGATGGGCGCATGCTCCGCCGCGCCCGCATTCACCTCGACGGCGTTCCGCTGCACATCGTGCAGCGCGGCCACAACCGCGAGCCTTGTTACTTTGGCGAAGACGACTACCTGAGCGAATGGGGCCTTTTGCCTGCCCTCCCGTCCGCCTAGCCCCGCAACCGCGCCAGCAACCACTCCGCCGCCGCCAGCGTCTCGCGATCCGCGCCAACATTACCGATCGCCTGCAAGCCGACCGGCAGCCCCTGCGGCCCGGTCGTAAACGGCAGATGCACGCAGGGCGTGTGCAACAGCGTCCAGATCCGGTTGAACAGCGGGTCGCCGGTCGCGGCCAGCCCCGCCGGCGCCTCGCCCGCCGCGCTCGGGGCGAGCAGCACATCCACGTCGGTGAACACCTGCGGCAATGCGCGTCGACAGCCGCGCGCCAGCGCGATCGCCGCGGCGTAGCGTTCGGGAGTCACCGCCATTCCGTCGGCGATCATCTGCTGCAGCCGCGGTGACAGTTGCGCGTGGTGCGTGAGGCGCTCGTAGGCCAGCGACTGCGCCAGTTCGTAGCCCATGATGTCGGTCTGCGCTTGCACCAGCCCGGCGAACTGCGGCGGCAGGTCGACGTCCTTCAGCTTGACGCCGGCTGTTCCGAGTTGCGCGCGGGCGCGTTCGAAGGCGGCCTCGGTCGCGGGCTGCACGTGTTTCCATTCGTAGGTGCGGCACAGGCCCACGCGCGGCGCGCGGTCCAGCGGCCGTTCGAGCAGGAGGTCGCGCCGTCCGCTGACCGCCGCGACCAGCAATGCCGCGTCCGCGACTGTGCGGGCAAGCGCACCAACGGTATCGAGCGTGTCGCACAGGGCCTTCACGCCGACGCGGCTCGCCGTGCCGAAGCTGGGTTTGTAGCCCACAGCTCCGCAAAACGCTGCCGGCCGGATGATGGAGCCGGCCGTCTGCGTGCCGAAGGCGAACGGCACCATGAAATCCGCCACCGCGGCGGCCGAGCCCGATGACGAGCCGCCCGGCGTGTGTCCGGGGTTGTGCGGATTGGCGGTCTTGCCGGGGAAGAAGGTCGCGAATTCCGTAGTCACGGTCTTGCCGACGACCACCGCGCCGGCCGCGCGCGCCATCGCCACCGCCGCAGCATCCCACGCCGGCCGGTGCCCGGCGTAGATCGGCGACCCGTAGCCCGTGGGCAGGTCCGCCGTATCCATCAGGTCCTTCACGCCGAGCGGCAGGCCGTGCAGCAGCCCCTGCACCGGGCCGGCGTCCAGCGCCTGCGCCCGTGCGCGCGCCGCTGTGATATCGAGTTGCATCCACGCGCCGACCACCGGTTCGCGCGCGGCGATGCGTTCGAGGCAGGCGTCGAGCAGTTGTACTGCCGTGATCTTGCGGTCGGCGAGCTGGCGCACCGCCTCCGTCGCGGACAGAAGGTTAAGCCCGTTCATGCGCCACACCAGTCGTCGATCAGGCGCATGTAGGCCTCGGTCGCCTGCCCGATACGGTCCACCTGGCAATACTCATCAGTCTGGTGCGCCAGTTGCGGCTCGCCGGGCCCCAGCACGACGACCGGCACATCGCGCCAGACGCGCTTCAGCACCGCAGCGTCCGTGAAGTAGGTAACCGTGCGCGCTTCCGGCCGCGCGCCGAGCAGCGGCGTCATGGTGTCGTACACGCGCTGCACCCAGGGATGGGCGGCATCGGTGCTGACCGGCCCTACGTCAATCATGGTTTCGAAGGTGAAGGCGGGGCCGAGCAGGTGAGCCAGTTCGGTGCGCACCGCGGCATGGTCCTGCCCGGGGATGGTCCGCATGTCGATGCCGATGGCCGCGCGGTCCGGCACCGAGTTGATGTTCATGCCACCTTCGATGGTGCCGATGTTGAGCGTGGGCCCGCCCATCAGCGGATGCGCCGCGACTCCGAACTCGAAGCGCACCAGCTTGGCAACGGCCTCGGCCGCCTTGTGGATCGCGTTGTCGCCGCGCTCGGGCATGGAGCCGTGCGCCGTCACGCCGTGCGCGATCGCCTTCAGCCACAGCGCGCCCTTGTGGCCGATCAGCGGGTAGTTGGCGGTCGGCTCGCCCACCACCAGCGCCCCCACCGGGCCCAGCAGGCCGCGCTCGACCAGATGCGCCGCGCCGCCGCATCCGCACTCTTCATCCGCCGTGATGGCGAGCGTCGTCCCGGGCCCGCGCGCGAGCTGCTCCTTGCGCGCCAGCGCGGCCACCACAAAAGCGGCCACGCCGCTCTTCATGTCGGTCGAGCCGCGCCCGTAGAGTTTGCCGCCCTCCTGGCTCGCGCCAAACGCATCCTGCTGCCAGGCGGTAGAACCCAGCGGCACGGTATCGATGTGCCCGGTGAAGCCGAGCGGCGCCTTGCGGTCGTTGCCGCCGATGCGGGCAACCACGCTAACGCGGCCGGGGGCAAAGGCCGCGTAATCGACCTTGAAGCCCGCCCCCGCGAGGAGATCGCCCAGATGGCGCGCGCAGCCCTCCTCCGCGCCGGGCGGGTTGATCGTGTTGTAGCCCAGCAGTTCCCGGGTGAGCTTAACCGCGTCCGGCGCGCCCATCGAAGCCCGGATCAGTCGTCGCGCTGCGACAGCACGATCAGCGCGATCGCTGCCGCCACGACGGCGGCAATGCCCGCCACCGGCCAGGGGTTGTCGCGCGCGTAGCCGTCCACTACGCGCACCGCGCGCTTGCCGTGCTTGCGCGCCGCGTATTCAAGGTCGGCGAGTTCGGATTTCACGCGGCGCAGCCGCGACGTGAGGCTGGCGCGCGTGTCGTCCACGCGATCGCCGACGGCGCCGACAGTGGCCGCCAGCAGCTCTTCCGTGCGTTCGATGACCCGGCGCGCCTCCGCGGCGAGAGAATCGGGGAACTCCATGAGCGTCTCCGGTTGCACAAAAAAGGAAAGGGCAGCTTACACCACGCCGCACGCTCAGCCGGCGGCCGCGCCCTCGCGCAGGTGGCAGGCGACAAAATGTCCGGGCGCCGTTTCGCGGATCGCCGGCGTTTCGGTCCGGCAGCGGTCCATCACGTACGGACAGCGCGTATGGAACCGGCAGCCGGACGGCGGATGGATCGGACTCGGGACGTCGCCGGCGAGGATGATGCGGTTGCGCTTGGCGAGCGGGTCCGGCACCGGCACGGCGGACAGCAGCGCTTCGGTATACGGATGCTGCGGGCGCGCGAACAGGTCCCGCGTCGGCGCAAGCTCGACGATCTGCCCGAGATACATCACCGCCACGCGATGGCTGATGTGCTCGACCACGCCCAGGTCGTGGGCGACGAACAGGTAGGACAGTCCCATCTCCTGCTGCAGGTCCATCAGCAGGTTGATCACCTGCGCCTGCACCGACACGTCGAGCGCCGACACCGGCTCATCGCACACGATGAGACGCGGCTTGAGCGCGAGCGCGCGCGCGATGCCCAGCCGCTGGCGCTGACCGCCGGAGAATTCGTAGGGATACTTGATCATCTGGTCGGGCCGCAGGCCGACCTTGTCGAACAGGGCCGCGACGCGCTCGCGGACTTCACTGCCCGATGCGGTCTCGAAATTGCGGATGGGTTCGCCCACGATGTCGGCGGCGCGCATGCGCGGGTTGAGCGAAGCGTACGGATCCTGGAACACCACCTGCAGTTCGCGGCGGAACGGCCGCATCTGCGCGGGCGACAGGCCGTCGATGCGGCGGCCACGCCAGCGGATTTCGCCCGCGGTCGGATCGATCAGCCGCAGGAGGGTCTTGCCGGCGGTGGACTTGCCGCAACCGGACTCCCCGACCAGGCCCAGCGTCTCGCCTTCCGCGATCCAGAACGAGATGCCGTCCACCGCGTGCACGCGGCCGGTCACGCGGCCGAACAGGCCCTGGCGCACCGGGTAGTGTTTCTTGAGGCCGCTAACCTCGAGCAGGACGTTCGCCGGCGCGTTCATAAACGGTCCGCCTCCCAGCAGGCCACCGTATGCCCCGGCGCCTTGGTCTCCAGCGGCGGATGTTCCCGATGGCACTGCTCGGTGGCGTACGCGCAACGCGGGGCGAACAGACAGCCCGGAATCGCCTCTTTCAGCGAGGGCACCGTGCCGGGGATTTCCGCGAGCCGCGGGCGCTCGCCATCGCGCTGCGCGACGCCGAGGTGCGGAATCGACCGCAGCAGGCCCCGCGTGTACGGATGTCGTGGCTGCGCGAACAGCGCCGCCACGGGCGCCTCCTCGACCTTGCGTCCGGCATACATCACCACCACGCGCTGCGCCATCTCCGCGACCACGCCGAGGTCGTGGGTGATCAGCACAATCGCCGCGCCGGTCTTGGCCTTCAGTTCGCGCATCAGGTCGAGGATCTGCGCCTGGATCGTCACATCCAGCGCGGTGGTCGGCTCGTCGGCAATCAGCAACCGCGGGTTGCAGGCGAGCGCCATCGCGATCATCACCCGCTGGCGCATGCCGCCGGAGAGCTGGTGCGGATATTCGGTGACCCGGCGTTCGGCCTCGGGAATCTTCACCAGTTGCAACATCTCGATGGCGCGTGTTGCGGCCTCCGTCTTGCTGAGCCCGCGGTGCAACACCAGCGCCTCGCCGATCTGGCGGCCGATCGTCAGCACCGGGTTGAGCGAGGTCATCGGCTCCTGGAAGATCATCGAGATCTCGTTGCCACGGATCTTGCGCATCGCGGATTCCGGCAGCGCGAGCAGATCGCGGCCCTCAAAGCGGATCTGCCCGCCGACCACTCGGCCGGGCGGCGACGCGATCAGGCGCAGGATGGTGAGCGAGGTCACACTCTTGCCGCAGCCCGACTCCCCCACTACCGCCAGCGTCTCGCCCGCGTTCACGCTAAACGACACCCCGTCCACCGCCCGCACCACGCCATCGCGTGTGAAGAAATGCGTCTGCAGGTCCTCGACTTCGAGCAGCGGGACTGGGTTCGGCGCGTTCATTACAGTCGCCCCCTCACATCCGTCGTGCCAGCCGCGGATCGAGCGCGTCGCGCATGCCGTCGCCCAGCAGGTTCACCGCCAGCACGGTCAGCGACAGGAAGATGCCGGGAAACAGAATGAGGTAGCCCGCGATCTGGAACAGGCTGCGCGCCTCGGCCATGATATTGCCCCAGCTCGGAATATTCGGCGGCGTGCCGGCCCCGATGAAGGACAGGATCGCCTCGGTGATCATCGCGGAGGCGCACACGTAAGTCGCCTGCACCAGCAACGGCGCCACCGTGTTCGGCAGGATGTGCCGCCAGAGGATCAGCGGCAGGCGGGTGCCGGCGGCGACCGCCGCCTCCACATACGGCTGCTCGCGCAGCGACAGCACGAGGCTGCGCACCAGGCGCACCACCCGCGGCACTTCCGCCAGCGTGATCGCCAGGATCACGTTGCCCACGCTGGCCTTGGTCAACGCCATCAAGGCAATCGCCAGCAGCACCGACGGGATCGACATCAGCCCGTCCATGATCCGCATCACGACGGCATCGACCCAGCGCAGATAACCGGTGACGAGCCCGATGGCAAGCCCCACCAGCGTGCCGAGTACGGCTACGGCCAGCCCGACCAGCAGGGAGATGCGTGCGCCATAGACCACGCGGCTGTAGACATCGCGTCCGAGCATGTCGGTGCCGAACCAGTGCTCGGCGGACGGCGGCTTCAGGCGATTGACCGGCGCCAGTGCCTGCGGATCCACCGTGCCAAGCCACGGTGCGAAGATCGCCATCAGCGTCATGGCGACCAGCACGACCGCGCCCGCGATCGCCGTCGGGTGGCGGCGGAACGCATCCTTGAAGCGCAGCCACGTCGGCGACAAGGATGGCGACGGCAATGCAGGCGCGGCGGCGGGCATGTCAGTAGCGAATCCGCGGATCGAAGAACATGTAACTCAGGTCCACCGCCAGGTTGATCAGCACGTAGACGGCGGAGAACAGCAGGATCACGCCCTGGATGATCGGATAGTCCCGGCGCAGGATCGCATCAACGGTCAGCCGCCCGATGCCGGGGATCGCGAACACGGTCTCCGTGACGATCGCGCCGCTGATCAGAAGCGCGATGCCGATGCCTACCACGGTCATGATCGGCACCGCCGCGTTCTTCAGCGCGTGGCCGACCAGTACCTGGGCGGGTGCCAGGCCCTTGGCCTGCGCGGTGCGCACGTAGTCCTGGGCGAGCACATCGAGCATGGTCGCGCGCGTGATGCGGGCGATCAGCGCGATGTAGACGGTGCCGAGCGCGGCGCTCGGCAGGATCAGGTGGCGCAGCCACTCCCAGACCCCGTCGGTGATGCTGCGGTAGCCCTGCACCGGCAGCCAGCCGAGCCCGGTCGAGAAGGTCAGGATCAGGATGTAGGCCAGCACGAACACCGGCACCGAGAAGCCGAGCACCGAAAACGCCATGATCGCGCGGTCGGTCCAGCTGCCGGCGCGGGCGGCAGCGATCACGCCGAGCGGCACCGCGATCGCCACCGCGACGACCAGCGTGCACAGCGTCAGCGCGACGGTCGGCTCGACGCGCTGCCCGATCAGGCGCGTGACCGGCAGGTTGGTGAAGATCGAGGTGCCGAGGTCGCCATGGAGCAGCGCCCAGACCCAGGTGCCGAAGCGGATCAGGAACGGTTCGTCGAGGCCCAGCGTCGCCCGGATGCGCCGGATGTCCTCGTCGGTGGCGATATCACCGGCAATGACCGCCGCCGGGTCGCCGGGCGTGAGATAGAGCAGCGAAAAGACGAAGAAGGCGACCACCGCCATGACGACGATGGTCGCAAACAGTCTTCGGACTACATAGGCGAACACCGATACGAGCGCCGCGTACCGCCTATTTTTTCTCTACGTTCCACAGGAACGCGACCGGCGCCACGATCAGGCCCGACAAATTGGTGCGATACGCCGTCGGCAGGATGAACTGCGCGGTTGGCACGTACGGCACGAATTCAAAGGCCTGCCGCTGCACCGCTTCGGCGGCCTTCTTCGAGTTCGCCGCATCCGTCGTCGCGAACCAGGCTTCGCGCAACTCTTCAACCTTGGGATCGTTGGCCCAGCCGAACCAGCCCTTCTCGCCGGAACCGCGGATCGCGAAGTTCACCGCCGGGGACGTCAGATCGGGGCCGACCAGCCAGGTATGGAAGATCGACCAGCCGCCCTTCTCGACCGGCTCCTTGGAGGTGCGGCGCGTGATCAGGGTGCCCCAGTCACCGGCCTGCAACTCGACGTTGACGCCCAGCTTGCGCAGCAGTTCGGTGGTCAGCAGGGATTGCGAGTGCACGATCGGCTGATCGGTGGCCGAGATGATCACGACCTTCTCGCCCTTGTAGCCGGATTCGGCGATCAGCTTCTTGGCCTTGTCGAAGTCGCGCTTGCCTTTCAGCGCCTCCGCACCGGTCTCGGACGACAGCGGCGTGCCGCACACGAAATACGAATAGCAGGTGCGGCCGTTCTTGACGTCGCCGGCGATGCCCAGCAGGTAATCCTGCTGGTTGACGACGTACAACAGCGCCTGGCGCATTTTGACGTTGTTGAACGGCGGCTGGATGTGGTTGAAACGGATCAGGCCCATCGAGCCGAGCGGATCGATGTTCTCGACCTTGATGTCCTTGTTCTTGCGCAGCAGCGGAATCAGGTCGGGCGGGAGTTGCTCCCACCAGTCGGCTTCGCCGGCGCTGAGCGCCGCGGCGGCAATCGCCGAATCCGGAATGTAGATCCACTCGACGCGGTCGACCTTGACCACCTTGCCGCCGGACGCCCAGGACGGCGGTTCCTTGCGCGGCACATAATCGGTGTTCTTGACGTAGATCACCTTGCTGCCCGGCACCCATTCTTCCTTGACCATCTTGAACGGGCCGGAACCGGTCGGATCTTCAATGTTCTTGAACGGATCCGTCTTCGCGATCCGCTCGGGCATGATGAACGGCACGTTCGAAGACGGTTTCGCCAGCGCGTCCAGCGTCAGCGCGAACGGCTTCTTGAGCTTCAGCCGAAAGGTCTTGTCGTTGACCGCGGTCCACGCCTCGGTGTTTTCCGCCAGCTTCTGGCCGAGCGCGTCGCGCTTGGCCCAGCGTTCCAGCGAGGCGATGCAATCGGCCGACTTCACCGGCACGCCGTCATGGAACTTGAGACCGTCCCGCAACGTGAACGTATAGGTCAGCTTGTCCTTGCTGAGCTCGTACTTCTCCACCATCTGCGGCTTGACCTGGAACTTGGCGTCGGTCGCAAACAGCGTGTCGTAGACCATGTAGCCATGGTTGCGCGTGATATACGCGGTCGTGGCGATCGGATCGAGGATCCGCAGGTCGGCCTGCGGGATGAATTTCAGGACCTTCTGCTGGGCAAGCGCGGCGCCGGACAGCGTGGCGCCGGCCATGGCCAGCGCTACCACCGCACAGGCGCCCGTAACGGAACGGAACGATCGGATCATGTCTGCCTCCCTGCGAAAATGATCGAAAAGAATGCGTGTCATCAAGCAAGTAGAGTACCCGCCGGATGCCGCGCCACGACGTTGCCCGGCTGCCTGCCGGTGTTCCCTGCTATCTTACATCGCTACGCACCGGGTGGGTGGCCAGTGCCGGCCGGCCGCACCCGGATGGAGCATCCAGCGCCCGACCGGTGCAGGCTAGGGATCGAGAGGGTAGATTGGCCGCCGCAGCCGGCCAAACGCGTACTGCGACAGGTCGGAAGCGCAGCATCCCGCACTGGCACATTCGATCACGGCCACCGCCCCGGGGCCGAACACCGGACGGTAGTACATGCGCGACTTGAGGACCAGATAGCGCTTGCTGAACGGATCAAGCCCCACGCACCCGAAAACACCGACGTCCCACGGCTCCTGGGTCTGTTCGGTCAAAACAATCTCGGCGGGCCCAATGTCCAGCAGCACCGTGCGCCCCATGTAGCAACGGGTGCCGCGGTAGATCGGCCCGGTGATCGTGTACTCGCCGTCGCTCACCGCCTTAACCCGGCCGGTCAGGCGAAGTGGCGTCCTACCTGCGAGGCCGATCCGCGGTATCGGCAGCTTGTTGCCGACGTCGACCTCCACCGTGGTCCCGACGCCCGCCTCGATCAGTTGCGCGACCGCGGCTGGATCGCAAGTCGGTCCGACCCCGATATTGGTCAAGCCCTGCCGCAGGCATTCGGCCAGCACGTCCATGGTGTCGCAGGTGCCGCCCGACATGCAGTTGTCGCCGTGGTCGAGCAGCAGCACCAGCCCGTCCTTGATGCGCTTCGCTTCCGCCACCGATTCCGCCAGCGGCTTCTGGTGAAAGATGAACTCGTCGCGCCGCGCGCGGGCCACCCCGCTGATCCGATCCGCCCATGCCTGCGCGCGCACGGCATCCTCCGCGGCCACCACCACGCTCATGCCCGCATCCGGGATATCCGCCAGGAAAAACCCGCCGAACACCGACGCCGCCAGCGCACCCTCGCGTTCGCAGGCGCGCGCAGCCTCGACCACGTCGCGCATCGCACCGGGGATTTCCGTGTTCTGGCGCAGCGTCTGCGCCAACACACCGGGCCGCGCGATCGCCAGCGCCGGCTTGCGGCCGTTGTCGATCATGCCGAACAGCAGCCGTCCGGCATGCGCGCCGGTCTCCACCATGTCCACGTGCGGGTAAGTCTTGAACCCGACCACCACATCCGCCAGCGCGATCGTGCGGTCCGAGATATTCCCGTGCAGGTCCAGCGCCACGGCCAACGGTGTCCGCGGGGCGACCGCGCGGATGCGCGCCAGCAGTTCGCCCTCGCCGTCATCCACGCCCTCCGCCACCATCGCACCATGCAGGTCGAGCAGGATCGCGCCACAGCCCGCCGCGACCGCGCCCACGATGGCTTCGCACATCGTTTCGAACGCGGCCGCATCAACCGGGCCGCTCGGATTGGCCATCGCGAACAGGGGTGTGACGATCTCGCACCGGCGCCGCTCCGCCAGCGCGATAAACGCGCCCATGGCGGTCTGCGAGCCCTTGCCCTGCGCGTAGGCGTCGGGGCCGAAGGCGGGCCCGCGCGGATCGCCGGCACCGAAGGCCCCGAGCGGCGTCGGCACCGGCGAGAAGGTATTGGTCTCGTGATTGAGCCGGGCGATGACGACTTTCATTGCGGCATGCCGTCAATCCCGGCTTTGGTCTTCGCCGGCGACAGGCTTGCCGCGCTCGCGCCGCTGCCGGCGGATCTGTTCCGCATGGTCCTGCTCGAACACCTCGCGAATCTGCTGCGCGGCCTGGCGCGAAGTCTGCACCAGTTCCGCCTCGTCTTCGTGGACCCCGTACTGGCGCTCAATCAATTCTTCGTCGTGTTGCCGGAACAGCGCCACCGTGCGCGCCGCGTCCTCCGGGGTGCGGCCCAGCGCGACCAGTGCCGCCGCGGCCGCCTCGAGGCCGGTGCCAAAGGTCTCGCGGATAATATTGCTGACGCCGGCGTCGCGCAGCCGGAACAGATGCACGCGGTTGCGCGCGCGCGCGATGATGGGTAAGCGCGGAAAATGATGGCGCAAGAGTTCCGCGATCTGCACCGACTTTGCCGGATCATCCACGGCCAGCACGAACAGCCGCGCCTTCGCAGCACCGGCGGCGTGCAGTAGCTCCAGCCGCGAAGCGTCACCGTAATAGATACGGTTGCCGAAACGGCGCACGACATCCACCTGCTCCGAATTTGCCTCCAGCGCCGTGAAAGGGATGCCGGACGCCTGCAGCACTCGGCACACCATCTGCCCAAAGCGCCCGAAGCCGGCGACGATCACCGGGTTGTCCGGCACGTCGATGGGGTCGTAGTCCGGCGGCGCCCGCCGTTCGCGCCAGCGGTCGAGCAGCCGCGCGTGCCCGCGCATCGCCAGCGGCGCCATCACCAGCGACACCGTCACCACCATGATCAGGAAATCCGCGACCGGCTCGGTCAGCGCGCGATGCACCACCGCCGCGCCGAACAGCACGAAGGAAAATTCGCCGCCCTGCGCCAGCGCAACCGCCAGCCGCTGCGCGGAGGCGTTGGGCGCACCGTCGAAACGGGCGATCGCGTAGAGAACGAGGGACTTCACCGCCATCAACGCCAGCGCGGCGCCGAGCAGCTCGAACGGCCGCTCCGCGAGCAGACCGAGGTTCGCGCTCATGCCCACCGCCATGAAGAACAAGCCCAGCAGCAGTCCCTTGAAGGGTTCAATGTCGGCTTCCAGTTCATGCCGGAATTCCGAATCGGCCAACAGTACGCCGGCAAGGAAGGCCCCGAGCGCCGGCGACAGCCCGATCTGCGTCGTCGCCCACGCCGATCCGGCTACCAGCAGCAGCGCCGCAGCGGTGAAGACTTCGCGGTTGGCGTGCGTGGCCAGCGCCTTCAGTGCCGGACGGATCGCGTGCCGGCCGATGACGATCACCACCCCGATCACGAGCAGCGCCTTGGTCACCGTTTGCCAGTTGGGCGGCGCGTCCATCCGGTCGGTGCCGAACAGCGGCAGCAGCGCCAGCAGCGGGATCACGGCGAGGTCCTGGAACAGAAGAATGGCAAAGCCTTCGCGGCCGTGCCGGTGCGACAGCTCGCCGCGCTCCGCAAGCGATGCGAGCACCAGGGCCGTCGACGACAGGGAGAGCGCGAAACCGGTCAGCGCCGCAGCCTTCACGCTCATGCCGGCCAGCCAGGCCAGCACGCCGATCGCCGCAGCGGAGGCGAGCACCTGAGCAGCGCCGAGACCGAATATCGGCCGCCGCAGCGCCCACAGGCGCGAGGGCTCAAGCTCCAGGCCGATCAGGAACAACAGCAGTACGACGCCCGCCTCGGCGTAGTGCAGCGTGGCCTCGGCGTTGGTCACGATGCCGAAGGCCCACGGGCCAACCAGCATGCCGGCGGCGAGGTAGCCCAGCACGGCGCCCAGCTTCGCGCGCTGGAACAACGGCACCACGACCACCGCCGCCAGCAGCAGCAGCACGAGCTTCAGCAATAACGGGTATTCCATCGCACCCGAGTATCGCCCAAATCGCGCCGGGCTATGCCGGTACGAGCGCCGGTGGAACGTACGCCTGGACCGTCGGCGCGTCTCCTCGCCACTGCTCGACCTCCACCAGCGTCGACAACGCGCTCGGCCCCTGCGCCAGCCGCGACGTGCCGATGTCCGGGCACAGCACGTTGGCGTTGCCGTTGCGTTCCAGTCCGTCCGGCGCGGGGTCGTACCAGGCGCCAGTCGCCATGACCGCCACGCCGGCCATCACGCCCTCGTCGATCCGCACGCCGGCGAGGCAGGCGCCGCGCGCATTGAAGACCCGCACGAGGTCCCCGCTTTTCAGGCCGCGCGCCGCGGCGTCCGCGGGGTTCAGGCGCAGCGCTTCGCGACCCGCGATTTTGTGCGCCTGTGCGAGCGGGCCGGGGTCCTGCTGGCTGTGCAGGCGGTCCGGCGGCTGGATGGTGACCAGATGCAGCGGAAACGCGCCCGACGCGTTGCCTAGCCACTCGGACGGCGGCAGCCACGCCGGATGCCCCGGGCAATCGTCGTAACCAAAACCGGCGATGGTCTCCGAAAAGATTTCGATCTTGCCGGACGGCGTTTTCAGCGGATGGGCCGCGGGGTCTTCGCGGAATTCGTCGAACAGCACAAAGGGCTTCGCGGGCGGCGGCCGCTGGAACCAGCCTTGCGCCTGGAAGGCTTCGTAGGACGGCAGGGTCACACCGGCGGCAGCGTAGGGTTTTTCGAGGCGCTGCCAGATCTGCCGCAGCCACGCATCAATGCCGAGGCCCTCGGTGTAGTGCTCGAGGTGGCCGTTGCGGGCGGCCAGTGCCGAGAAGATGTCGAAGTCGTTGCGGCTTTCCCCCACCGGCGCGATCGCCTGCTGCATCGCAAAGATGTAACTGTCGCGCGCGCCGCCGCCGATGTCGTTGCGTTCAAACGGCGTGGTCGCCGGCAGCACGATGTCCGCATGCCGCGCGGTCGGCGTCCACCAGGACTCGTGCACAACCACCGTTTCCGGCTTGCGCCAGGCGCGGCGCAGACGGTTGAGGTCCTGGTGGTGGTGGAAGGGATTGCCGCCCGCCCAGTAGACGAGACGGATGTCCGGGTAGCGCTCGCGCCGCCCGTTGAATTCGTACTCCGCGCCGGGCTGCTCCAGCATGTCTGTCAGCCGCGCGACCGGGATGGCGCGCTGGGCGGGGTTCACACCCATCCGCATTTCGGGGCTCGGCACGTTGAGGCGCGGCACGCCGACCCCGTTGATCGAGCCGTGGCCGAACGCAATGCCGCCGCCCGGCAGGCCGATCTGCCCCAGCATCGCCGCCAGCGCGATCGCGGCCCAGTACGGCTGCTCGCCGCGGTGGGCGCGCTGCAGGGACCAGGCGAGCGTGATGAAGCTGCGCGTGCCCGCCATGCGGCGCGCCAGCGTGCGGATGGCATCGGCGGGCACGCCGCAGATCGGCGCCGCCCATTCCGGGCTTTTCGCAACGCCATCCGCGTCACCCATTACATAGCGGCGATAGTGCTCGAACCCCGTGCAGCAGCGGTCGAGAAAACCTCGGTCGTGGAGATTTTCTGCGACCAGCGTCTGCGCCATCGCCAGCAACATGGCCGTGTCCGTGTTCGGCCGCACCGGCAGCCACTGCGCGCCGAGGAACGCGGGGCTGTCGCTTTTCACCGGGCTCGCCACCACGAATTCGATGCCGCGCGCCTTCGCCTCGCGCAGGCGCTGCGCCATGGTGTGCTCCCCGCAGCCGCCGGAGCCGATCTGGTCGTTCTTCAGCGCGAAACCGCCGAAGCCCAATACCAGCTTTGTGTGCTCGACCACGCTCGCCCAGTCGGTGGCCTTGCCCGCCACCGGCTCGAAGGTGCCGATCACGTGCGGCAGCAGGAACTGCGCGGCGCCCCAGCTGTAATTGCCCGCCTGGTCCGTGCAGCCGCCGCCGGAAAACAGAAAGCGCCGCACCTGTGTCCGCGCATGGTGAAACCGCCCGGCGGACGCCCAGCCATAGGAGCCACCGAAGATGCTGTCGTGCCCGTGCTCGGCGCGCACGCGCGCCAGTTCACCGGCCACCAGTGCCAGCGCTTCGTCCCACGGCACCTCGACGAAGGCATCGTCGCCGCGGCGCGTGCGGTCGCGCCCCCGCAACCACGACTGCCGCACCGCCGGCCGCTGGATGCGGGTGGGCGAATACACCATTGCCGGCATTGCGCCCAGCATCGGCGACGGCGCCACGTCGCGGAAAAAGGGTTCGCAGGCGATCAGGCGGCCGTCTTCGACCACCGCCGTGAATGCGCCCCAATGGGCGAGTTGCTGGAATCGTTGCTGGGCCATGTCCGGATGGTAGCAGCGGCGCAAACGCCCTGCCGCGCCGCCGCCCGCAGGAGAATTCCCGTCCAATTGACGAAGCGGGTGGCACGTCCTACATTGCCGCGTATCGCGCCGCACCATCCACACTCCGGGAGCATGCCATGGCCAAACTTCGCGTCGAAGGCTCGTTCGTCGCCAGCATTACGCCGTTCAATCAGGACCTGTCCATCGACTTCGGCGCGTTCCGCACGTTGATCGACTTCCAGGCGAAGCACGGCACGGCGGCAATGCTGTTCATGGGTTCCACCGGCGAGCCCTCCCTGCTGACGCCGGAAGAGAAAAAGCAGTTGCTCGTCGAGACGGTGAAGCTGAAGACCGGCGGCATGCAGTTTTTCTACGGCTGTACCGGCAATACCACCGAGCAGGTGATCGACAACGTGAAGTTCGCCAAGGCGAACGGCGCGGACGGCGCGGTGATCGCCGCCCCGCCCTACCTCTGCGGGCCGGAAGACGACATCGAGCGCTTCTATTTCGAGGTCGCCGAAGCGACCGACCTGCCACTCGGCATCTACAACAATCCGCCGCGCATCAAGACCGACCTGCACTGGGACCACCTGCTGCGGCTGCTCAAGCACCCGAACTACGTGATCCTCAAAGAGTCCACCACGCGCGTGGGTCAGGTGGCGCAGATGCTGGCCGCCAAGCCCGATGCGACCATCATGTGCTGCGACTCACCGAACCTCGGCCTGGTGGTACCGACGATGTCGCTCGGTGGCCACGGTACCGCGAACATGGGCGGCAACGTGATTCCGGCGGAAATGGCGGTGATTTCCAAGCCGTGGAAGACCCACGCCGACGCGGAAAACTTCAAGAATACCTACCTGCGCATGCTGCCGGTGCTGCACTTCAACTATTCCGCGATCAACCCCGTCGCCGTGAAGAGCCTGATGCGCGCGCTGGGCCTGCCCGTTGGCGCGCTGCGCAAACCGCTGCGCAACCTGGAAGGCGAGGCGCTGATGACCGGCGTGCGTATCGTGCAGGAACTCGGGCTCGACCAGCAGTACGGCTACCGGATCCAGCCCAAGCTCGCGAAAGTTGCGTAGGGTCGTCGCTCCCGCGCAGGCGGGAGCCCATGGAGAGCTCAGCGGTAAATCTCCGAGCCTATGGTTTCCAGCTCCCGCTGGAATGACGAACCTGCGAAATCCAGCGTGTTCACATCCTCAACAGGCTTGGCTTTTCCTTTAGGCAACCCGATGAAAACCACCCTCCGTATTCTTGGGGCTCTGACTCTGGCATCCCTCACCAGCGCCGCAGCCGCGCAAGCCTATCCCGCGCGACCGGTGCGGATCGTTGTCCCCTATCCGCCCGGCGGCACCGTGGACGTGGTGGCGCGCATCATGGGGCTGAACCTCACCGAGCAGACCGGCCGTAACTTCATCATCGACAATCGCGCCGGCGCCAACGGCATCGTCGGCAGCGACATCGTCGCCAAGGCCACGCCGGACGGTTACACGTTGCTGGTGCAGGCCTCGATCTTCGTCATCAATCCGCTGTTCCTGAAGAACGTGCCGTACGACGTGCAGAAAGATTTCACGCCGATCTCGAACATCGGCTCGGTGCCGCTGCTGGTCACCGGCCACCCCAGCGTGCCCGCCGCCAATCTGCGCGAGTTCATCGCGCTGGTGAAGGCGACGCCGGGCAAGTACACCTTCGCCACCTCGGGGCTCGGCTCCGCGGGGCATTTGTCCGAGGAAATGATCAAGCGTCAGGCCGGGATCCCCGACCTGCTGATCGTGCCCTACAAGGGCGCCGGGCCCGCGCTCACGGATCTGATTGGCGGCCAGGTCAGCGCGATGATCGATCCGCTGCCTTCGTCTTATCCGCACGTGAAATCGGGGCGCCTGCGCGCGCTGGCGGTCACCAGCGCCAAGCGCGTCCCGTTCATGCCCGATGTGGCGACCGTGGCCGAATCGGGCATCCGCGGCTTCGACATGGTGTCGTGGTACGGGCTGTGGGGTCCGCGCGGCGTGCCCAAGGACGTGACGGCGAAGCTGACGGCGGAGTCCGCCAAGGCCGTGCGCGCCCCGCTGGCCGTCGAGCGCTTGGGCGAACAGGGCTTCGAACCGGTCGGCGGCAGCCCGGACGCCTTCGCGAATTTCATCGCGGTCGAAATCGAGCGCTACGCGAAGGTCGTCAAGGAAGCGAACATCAAGGCGGAGTGAACCCCGCAGCTTGCAAAACGCCCGGATAGGCGCCGCGTTCCACCAGCCATCCGCGCGGAAATTGAAAGGTTTGGACGGCGGCCCCGACCCAGCAGAGTCCATTACCTCATCGGGAGACCTCACATGGGCTCAGCCACTCGCCTCGCAAGCGCCGTGATCGGCACATTCATCGCCGGCCTGATGTTCTTTTTCAGCGTCACGGCATCCGGCGGCGACTTTTTTGAACCCGGCGGCCTGGCCATTCGCGGCTACGACCCGGTCGCCTATTTCACGGACAACAAGGCGGTTAAGGGGGCGGAGAACTTCACCGCCCAATACAAAGGTTCGCAATTCCGTTTTGCAGCGGAGGCGAATCGTGCCGCGTTCACCGCGAACCCCGAGCGCTATGCGCCGCAATATGGCGGCTTTTGCGCCTACGCCGTCGCGCTCGGCAACAAGGCGCCCATCGATCCCGCGGCGTTCACCATCGTGGACAACAAGCTTTATCTCAACTACAACAAGCCCACCGAGGTCCTGTGGCGCAAGGATATCCCGGGCTACATCGCCAAGGCGGACAGGAACTGGCCCGAGGTGCAGCGCAAGCCGAATCCGAAGGACAACTAGAACGTGCCGGGATAACTTCCGCCATCTACCAGCAGGTTCTGGCCGGTGATGTAGCCAGCGTGCGCCGAGCACAGAAACGCGCAGTAAGCCCCGAACTCGCCGGGCTCGCCGTAGCGCTTGGCCGGGGTGTTCGCCGCCCGTTCCGCCCACACCTGTTCAAAGGTCTTGCCGCCCGGATGCGCCATCCCATGCAGGTGCCGGCGCTGGCCGTCCGTCGCGAAAATGCCGGGCAGCAGGTTGTTGATGGTCACGTTGTGCTGTACCACCTGTCGCGCCAGCCCGCCGGTGAAGCCGACGAGTCCGGAACGAGCACCATTCGACAGCCCCAGTTCAAGCTGCGGTATCTTTACACTGCGCGAGGCAATATTGAGGATGCGGCCGTAGCGCCGCGCGATCATGCCGTCGACGGTCGCGCGGATCATGGCGATGGGACCCAGCATCATCGCATCGAGCGCCGCCAGCCAGTCGTCGCGGGTCCAGTCGCGGAAATCCCCGGGCATGGGTCCGTCAGCGTTGTTGAGAAGGATGTCCGGCTGCGGGCACGCCGCGAGCGCCGCGGCGCGCCCCGTTTCGGTCGTGATGTCGGCAACCACGTGGCCGGCATCCCGGCCGCTGTCCTTGCGGATGGCGGCGACCGCCTGCACGAGGGTCGCCTCGGTGCGCGCCGCGAGCGTCACGTGCACCCCCTCGCGGGCAAGGGCCAGCGCGCAGGCATGCCCCAGTCCGCGGCTCGCGCCCCACAGGAGCGCCCGCTTCCCTTCGAGTCCCAGGTCCATGGTCGTGATTGTGACGGCAAACAAAAAAGCCTGCATCCCTGCATCCCTGCAGGCCTTGCGGGCGGAGCGCCGCGGGAGAGAGTTCAGTCGATCCGGATATTCGCTTCCCGGATCAGCTTGGCCCACTTCACGCGCTCTTTCTCCACGAAATCGCCGAAGCCTTCCGGTGTGCTGGACAGCGCTTCTACGCCGAGTTCGCCCAGACGGGCCTTGACCTCGGGTTTGGCCAGCACCTTGACGAGATCGGCGTTGATCCGGTCGATCACCGGCCGCGGCGTGCCGCGGGCACCATGATGCCCCACCAGTTGACCGCGGCGAACCCGGTGATGCCTTCTTCGGTCAGGCTGGGGACGTCGGGGGTGAACGGCGAACGTTTCTCGCTCGTCACCGCCAGCGCACGCAGCTTGCCGCTCTTCAGGTTCGTCATCGCCGGCAGCGCGTCGGCGAACACCATCGCGATGTGACCGCCCATGGTGTCGGTGATCCACTGCACACCGCCCTTGTAGGCGACCTGCGTGATATTCACGTTGGCGAGCCGCTTGAACATCTCGCCGGCGAGGTGCGACATGCTCCCCGGCCCGCTGGTGCCGAAGGTCAGCTCGCCCAGCCGCGCTTTCGCCAGCGCCACCAGTTGCTTCACATTCTTCACGGGCAGGCTCGTCGACACGACCAGGATGTTCGCCGCCACCGTGGTCATCGAGACTGGCGCGAAATCCTTCTGCGCGTCGTAGTTGACCTTGGACAGCAGGGGGTTGGCGACGATGGGCCCGAAGTTGCCGAGCAACAGCGTGTAGCCGTCGGGGGCCTGCTTGGCGGCGAACTCCATGCCGATCGCACCGGCGGCGCCGGGACGTGGGTCCACTAATACCTGCTGGCCCCAGGCTTCCGAGCTGGACACCGATGATGCGCGCCATGATGTCGGAGCTGCCGCCGGCGGGATAGGTGACGACGAAACGAACGAGCTTGCTGGGGTAGGCTGGCGCCTGCGCCTGCGCGCAGGAAACGGCCAGCGGTCCGGCCACGAGGGCCGCCAACGCCGCGGCCCGTCGCACCCGGACAGGGGGTACTCTTCATCATGGCTCCTCCTTGGTTTGCGGTGCTTTGTTTTGACTGCACGCGCATTAAACCACCCGGCGCGGCGGGGCCGCGTATAAAAGGTTTCGTTTGTTGACATCGGTCGGCGCGGTCGTTAAATTTTGGCGCCAACAATAACCGACCCGAAAGCGATTTCATGAGCGCGCGTCTCCTCCCACCCAAAGACAAGCTGACCATCTGTTTCGCCCACGTCGCCTACCGCATGGGCGAGCGCTTCGCACTGCGCAACAGCAGCCTGAACTCATTCGAGCTGCGCACGCTGGACGAGTTGAAAGCGCGCATCGCGGAAGCCGACGTGCTGGTGTGCTCGGGCCTGTGGCGCAACGAGTTTATCGCGCAGGCACCGCGGCTCGCCTTCATCCAGTCGATCAGCGCCGGCACCGACCAGTACTCGCGCGAGGCGCTGGGGGCGGCCGGCATACGGGTCGCCAGCGCGCAAGGGTTGAACGAGCGCGCGGTGGCCGAGCATGCCATCGCATTGATTCTGGCCATGACGCGGCAGATTCCGCAGGCGCGCGACAACCAGACTGCAAAGAAGTGGCGCGGCATGATCGGGGACATCTCGAAGCGCGAGGACGAACTCGGCGGCAAGACGCTGGTGATCGCCGGCATGGGCCGCATCGGCTCGCGCCTCGCCACGCTCGCCAAGGCCTTCGGCATGCGCGTGATCGCCACCAAGCGCGATCCGTCCACGGGCGCCGGGGCAGCGGACCGGGTGCTCGGGCAGGACGGCCTGCTGGGCGTATTGCCCGAGGCAGATTTCGTCGCGCTCACGTGCCCGCTCACGCCGCAGACGGAAAACCTGATCGACGCGAAGGCGCTGGCGGCGATGAAGCCCTCCGCGTATCTCATCAACGTCGCGCGCGGCAAGGTCGTCAACGAGCCCGCACTCATTGCGGCGCTACAGGCAAACCGGATCGCGGGTGCTGCACTCGATTGCGTCTGGGAGGAGCCGCTGCCGGCGACTTCGCCGCTATGGAGCGTGCCCAACGTGCTGATCACGCCGCACACGGCGGGCGAGACGCGCCGCTTCGAGGACAACGTCATCGACCGGCTTCTGGAAAACCTCGGGCGGCTGTCGCGCGGCGAAACCGCCCTGGAGAGCGAGTTCGTCTGACGCCGGGCAGACGCGTGCGCCATGCGCAGGTTGCATCATGCCGCGGCGCAGTGTGCGCATGAGCGCGCGCGGAACATCCGAAGCGCCGGTTGAGCGGGCAACCCAACGGCGAACTGTTGCGGCGGGTTGTCGGCCGCTGGATGAATACGCTGCTTACTCGATCCTGATGTTGGCGGACTTCGCGACTTTCGCCCATTTTTCCGTTTCAGCCACGAGGTAGGCCCGGAATTCTTCCGGCGTGCTACCGACGGTTTCCGCACCCGCCTTGGCGAAACGCTCCCTGACCTCGGGCAATTTGAGGATGCGGTTGATTTCGACGTTGAGCTTGGCGACGATGGGTCGGGGCGTGTTGGCCGGCGCCATCACGCCGCCCCAGGTCACCACTTCGTAGCCGGGCATGCCCAGTTCGGCGACAGTTGGCACGTCCGGTTTCGTAGCGAGGCGCTTGGCGGTGGTGACCGCGAGCGCCTTCAACCGGCCCGACTGCACGAGCGACTCACCCGAGATCGCCGTCGTGAACATCGTGGTGATCTGGTTGCCGAGCATGTCGTTCAGCGCCAGCCCGTCGCCCTTGTAGCTGATGCGCTCCATGCGGATGCCGGCGTTCGGCATGAACAGTTCCATCGCCATATGGCCGGCGGTGCCGGTGCCGCCCGTGCCATAGGTCAGAAGGCCCGGGGCCGCCTTGGCCCTGGCGATGAGTTCGGCGACCGAGTTCACGCCGAGCGTCGAGTTCACCACCAGCATCAGCGGCACCAGGTGGGTCAACGAGACCGGCGCGAAGTCCCTGATGGCGTCGTAGGGCACTTTGGGATAGATGCTGGGATTGATCGCGCTGGGGCCCACGTTGCTCATCAGCAGCGTATAGCCGTCGGGCGCCGCTTGCGCCACCATCTGGGTGGCGATCATGCCGTTGGCGCCGGCGCGGTTGTCGATAATGAGCTGCTGGCGGAAGGTTTCGCCCATGTGCTGGCCAATGATGCGCGCGACCACGTCGGAGGCGCCGCCCGGCGGATAGGGCACTATCATGCGCATCGGCTTGTCCGGATAGACCTGGGCGGAAGCGTGCCAGGGCACTGCCCCGATGAACAGCAGGATAGGCAGACGCTTCAGCAAGCGGTTACTCCATGGTGCATCGGGTTGCATGTGATCCTCCATTGATAATCACGCACGAGCAGAGAAGCGTCCCAGCGCGGGTTGCTCGACCGCCAGACAGCGAATAGGAAATTTAAACGATCCTTTTCACTATCTGCGACTATATCGGCGGCCCTGCACACGGTCAATCGCAAGCCTCTTCCAATGGCATATGCGTCTGAAACGGGGGCCGTGTTTCCAACGGCATAGGCGTCTGAAACAGCCATTTGGG